>VOFF01000240.1_pt1 | contig 266001 bp, 262 predicted proteins | sample 5384061 | NCBI WGS metagenome assembly VOFF01 (sample SAMN12384725, study PRJNA508395) | human gut metagenome | isolation source: healthy gut E | host: Homo sapiens | reverse complement strand
TGCTTTGAGCTGGTCGCTGATGGATGCACGCCCCACAGAGCCGCGCTCCGCCATCTGTTCCAGCTTTGCCTCATAGGCTTGCAGAACAGCGGTATTGAGCTGTTCCCGGAACTCCTTTGTGACAGGGTAGGCCATATCCCGGTAGCCGCCTTTGCCGTCCGGCTGGCTGGGCATCCCCACGAAAAGGCCCTTGCTGCCCTGGACGATTTTCAGATTTTCCACCACAAAGCAGTCATTGAATTTCACGCTGGCAAAGCCCATGAGGTTTTTCACAGGTTCGATGATCCGCACGCTTACATCCAGCTTTATAGGGGCGGCTGGTGTTCCGCCCGCAGTTTTTTCCTGCATGGATTTCTCCTTTCCGCTTCGGGTCATCATGGCCCGAAGTCTCTTAATGGCAGCCGAAGATGGATTTTGCAAGGCTGCCCGTTTTGAACAGGGTAAAACACAGCAACACCGTATACACAAACTCGTCGCTGTCCAGATCATCGAAATTCAACAGGTCAGCTTCTTCGTCCGTGTCGGAGCCGTCCACTTCGTACACCGTGTATTCGTCCTCCGGCTTTAGTCTCAATGGCCGGTGGCGGAACAGGCTTTCCAAGCGGAAGGCGTTTCAAGCGGTTGTCCTCCCGGTTCTAATAGGCGTTGACCTCCTTCATAATAAGCTGGGAGCGTTCCAGCCCGTCCAGCTTCTTCTGGAGCTTTTCAATCGCTGCGGGGTCATCGGCGCTGATCCCGCCCATGCCGGTACTGCGTATCTTATCCAACAGCCCTTGAATATACCGCCATTCCTCCATGTTGCTGTCCCGGGCCCGGTTCTGTTTTTCCTTCTTTCCCACCGGGAAATTGGCAGGTCCGGCGATCATCACAGAGGGAACCCTTGCGTCAATGGCAAAGCCTTGGTTTGTTCCGGCGGAATGTCCTGCGGCCCGTGGTAATACTCCTTGAAGCCCTCCGGGACTGCCGACACATACCCACCGGGGAGCGAATACGCCGCCCTCGTTGATACGCACATCCCGCCCGTATGCTCATAATCGAAGTAGTTCTGAATGTGCTCCGGTATGTCGATAGTCCCAAGCTCGTCGGCGTAAAGACGGCCCAGCCCTTCATCATCGGAAATATCCGGGTAAAAGCGGTAAAGGTCAAGGTTCTGCGTCAGGTTTATCAAATCCTTCACGCTCCTTGTGTGGTTTTCCCAAGACAAGAGCGGCTTCAAAGGTTTCCAGTCCGCCCTTATCCCGTACTTCCAGCAGAGCGTGGCCCAGCTCGTTCAGCTCGTCGATGTTCTCACATTCGTAGAGATGATCGTAGAGCCCCAGCACATCGCTGTCAAAGCTGGTAAAGAACACTTCGCTGTACCGTTTCCCGTCTATCCCGATTTTGGCAAGGGCGGCCTGCAACTCCTGTGTCGTCGTGGGGAAATGTACCGTTGTCCCTACCTCGATCCCCATTAAGGGGTACAGGGCTGTATTGGTTATATAGGCTTCAAACATGGGCTTATTCCTCCTTTCCGGCCCGGTCAGCCAGCACCTCATAGATCCCGGCCATAATGTAATCGGCACAAGGGAGGGCAATCGCGTTTCCCAGCGCCTTGTAGCGTTGCAGAGGCCGGATCTCCATACCGTCCGCCCCGTACTTTGTCCAGCCCTCCGGCAGCCCCATCAGCCGTTCACTTTCTGTTTCCGTCAGAAAACGGATACAGCCGCCCTCGGGTCGCCCTCATACCAGAAGGCAAAGGGCGTTACATCACTGGCTAAAAGAGTGGGAAAAGGGTCAGTTGGTAATCCGAAGCTGTTTCGGAAGGCCGTTTCTTCCTGCCTTCCTTCGTGCCAGCCTTCGGGTGCCTGCCCAATACTGGGCGTCCATGAGCCGCCAGCACACATCAGGCGTTCCCCCTCGCACCATTCCGGCGTTTCCCCATCTTCCCGAAGGAGGCATTGGAACTTCGGTGTCCGAGAAGGCGGATAGGACGGCTCTAAAGTCCATCCGGTCATTTGTAGAAAACGCTCCCATGACGTTTTCCCAAACAGCGATAGCTGGATATAGGTTATCAGTAGCATCCCTCATTTCCTGTATGATACGAAACGCCTGATAGAACAGGCTTGATTTTGCCCCGGCAAGGCCGGAGCGGTTGCCGATCAGAGAAAGGTTCTGACAGGGGGAACCGAAGGTAATTACATGAACCGGCGGGATTTTCCCGCCGTCCACCTTCGTAATATCCCCCAAATGCACCATGTCGGGAAAGTGCCTTTTGGTTATGGAGATGGGCGCTTTTTCAATCTCACTGGCCCATACCGGACGGATACCGCACCGGGAAGCAGCCAGAGGGAACACGCCGATCCCGTCGAAAAGGCTTCCCAGCTTAATGTCCGGCATGGCCCGGGGTGCCGTTTCCCTTCACGGCAAGCACCCCTTCCAGTGTGGTCGCCGCAATGCCGCTGTCATTCAAAAACAGCGGCAGATACAAGAGCGGGCAGATCGGGGAAAAGCCCGCCTCATAAGCAAGACGGCAGTAGTGGGCCGCCAGCTCCATATCAACATCCGGCTCGCCGCTCCATGCGGCGGTCAGGTATGCTAAAGGTCGTTTCATTGGTTGAGCCTCCATTTCTGTTTTGGTTTAGGGAAAAGCAAGAGTTCGCCCAACCCCTCCGCCCCTTCCCCCGGGAAGGGGAACGGCTCTGGAGAATTTATATCCCCGTCGCTTGACCGGGAAAAAGCATAACCGGAAGAAATCCGTCAAGGGTGCCTCCGGCACCGCCTGCGGCGGCGCTGCCCTTGACTGATTTTCCCGGCTATGCTACGGAATAACTGGCGACGGGGAATCATTTATATCTCCAGAGCTTCGGGGCGCGGGGCAGAGCCCCGCAATCCTCGGGCCATGCTGACCCGAAGTTTGGGCTTACTTTTCCTGTTCGGTTTTCTTCTCCGGCTTTTCATGTTCCTTCTGCTGACCCTTCCAGTCGTCCAGCAGCTTGATGATCTGGTCCTTCATTTCCCTCGGCGTAGTTTCCTTGCCGAAATACTTGCTCAGTTCCACACCTGTCAAAATCACTTTGTCTACCTCCTTTTTGTCCTCCATCATAATGCCGTCGATCACATCTCCGTTGAGCAGCTTCTTTTCGTCCAGCTCACGCATACGCTTTGCCTGCGCCTGTGAAGGCGAGGACTGCTGGCTGTCAATGGCGACGGCGATATAGTTCTGGTTCTTCTTGCCGATATAGGAAAGCTCCACCGCCGTAGTAAAGCCCAGCTTTTTTTCATCCATCAGCTTCATCAGGTCGGGAACCAGCTCATTGAGCCGGATATACCGCTGCACCTGCTTGACCGCCATCTTATTGCGCTCGGCTACAATTTCGTTGGAGCGTTTTCCTGCGTCCTTCGGGTCAATCTGGCCCGAAGTGCGGGAGCCCTGGTGCTTGATGGCCTCAAGCTGCATTTTCAAGGCTTTGGCCCGCTCACTGGGGAGGATTTCTTCACGCTGGTTGAGATTGTCCTCGACCATCTGCGTGATGGCTTCATCGTCCGTCAGATTGCGAACAATACAGGGCATATCCGCATATCCGGCAAGCTCGCTGGCCTTCTGGCGGCGGTGGCCGGACACGATCTCATAGCCGCCATCCTCACGGGGACGGACGATAGCGGGCTGGGTCACGCCCTTGTCCTTGACGCTGGACACCATAGCCCGCATTTCTTCATCATCCCGAACCTCAAAGGGATGGTTCTTGAAGGCGTGAAGCTCGTTCAGCTTGATATAGACGATCTGCTCCTTGCCCCGGCGTGGTGCATCCTTCGGCTTTTCGGGTCCCTTCGGAGCGGGAGCGGCCTGTACCGTTGGAGCCGTTTTTTTCTCCGGTTCCTTTTTGACCGCATTTTCCGGTTTCTGTGCGGGAGCTTTGGGCTTCGGGGCTGCGGCCTTGTCCTTATCTGCTTTCGGGGGACGGCCCCGGCGCTTCGGCTGTTCCGGCTCTTTGGGTTTTTCCTCCGCTTTCTTCGGAGCCTCCGGCTGCTTTTCCGGTTTTTCCGTTTTTGCCGGGGCAGGCTTTTCCCCGCTGGGAGCTGCCGCCCGTTCCTCGACCTTCTTTTCCTTCATAATTTCAGCGAAGTTATAGACAGAAACCTGCGGGTTCTTTACCTCCGGTTCCGTCTTTTTTTCCGGCTCCGGAGAAACGGAAACCTTCTCCGGCTCTTTTGGGGGAGTAGGCGGTGTTTCTTTGCCCGGTCCGGTATCCGTTACCGGCTGTTCCGGCGTTTTTGTGGTTTTATCAACTGCCATAAGCATTTACCTCCTGTTTTTTGCATGAAAAGGGGCTCAACTTTTCAGTCAAGCCCCCGTGGGAAGTTCCTCCTTTCTCCGCCATGATACAAAAATACCGCCCGTAGTCTCGTTTGGGCGGTACTTTGTGTAAGATTGGCAGTCCATTATTAAGTTTTTTATTATGTTCCCTTTGTACACCGTTGCAAAGCTCATCATATATTCGGCTATGCTCCCGGAGAGGTGTTTGTTACAGATGCTCCAAATATGGAATATAAAAAAATTATTCACGCTGTAACAATGCGATTTCCGGGTGGTAAAGCGAAATTTGAAACAATAGAAAAACTTATACCTAAAATAAAATTGACAGCCGAAAAATTAAATCTTCGTTCTGTAGCAGTGCCTTTGCTTGGTACAGGTACAGGAAAACTTAATCGCAAAGCGGTTAAAGAACTACTGATAAATAATCTTGTAAGCAGCAAAGTGATTTTTTATATTGTATTACCTTATTAGTTTATGATGTTTTATTAATGTTAGCTGAAATCTTCTTATTATTTGATGATTAAATAAGCTACTGAAAGATGTAAGGAGTTATTAAATAAAATGACAGTCAAAGAACTACTAAATAAATACGATTTTTATGATTACGACAAAACAGGATTTGAAAGTTTTGCAGTGTTTTTTCCAAAAGACAATTTTGAAAAGGCAAAAAGTTTCGATATTGATTATATTGATTCAATCGAAAATCATAAGGAGCTAATCGAAAAACAACTGGATTTAGAAGTTTTGTATTATAAAATTATGCGTGCTGACGAACTTGAAAAAACAATTTTCAAGCACGAAACTTGGACTCACAATGACAAAGTTGCATTTGCTTTTTCAAAATGGATTTGTATATTAGTTAAGACTTTATAAGATTTCAAATAACCAATAGGAGAGATATTACTTATGTAACTATACTAATGCTTGCAAGATACTTTTCTGTTGACTTCAATACCTTGCTCTGCTATGACCTTCAAGCCCCAAATTAATACAAATAAACGAAAGGGAGTGAAAAAATGAACGATAATTCATCTTTTAACATTTGCTGTGCAGCAGTGCTTGTGACATTAGTGCAAATTGTATTTATTGGATTAAAGCTGCTTAATGTAACTAATTGGAGCTGGTGGTATGTGTTGTCACCTACACTGATTTATGCAGGTTTATGGTTCATAACCGCAATTATAATATTTTTTACTGACGATTAAGTTAGAGAAAAGAAGAGGAACGAAAAATGAATAAGCTATTCAAGAAATTGCTGATTACAGCAACAGCAATATTGTCGGTCATCTGTTACAGCACCACCGTAGCCTTTGCCGCTGGCTTTGATGTGAATAACGATGATAGCGTTAATGTAAACGATGTAACCTTTTTACAGGGCAAAATATCAGAATTTACCGACAATATGGACTATGACCTGAACAGTGACGGCAGAATTGATGTAAACGATGTATCGTTTTTACAAATTGAAATCAGCAATCAGAGCGTAGAAAATAATACACAGATAAGTATATCAACAAAAGAATATTGCAAAAATGTCGGTGATACTTTTACGATTTCTGTTGATACAAATAATGATGTAAATGAGATCACCTTTACATCATCTGACAGTTCTGTTGCTAAAATTATTTCAACGGAAAAAAGTTTGGCAAAAGTAAAAGTGAATAAAGTTGGCAATGCAAGTGTTACTATAAAACAATGTAATAAAATAATTACAACAAAAGTAAAAGTTGAAAAAGCAAAATGTATTGATGTTTCCGAATGGAACGGTGATATTAATTTCAACAAAGTAAAAAGTGCAGGCATAACTTGTGTTATTCTCCGAGCAGGCTATGGCAAAGACCCGAACCAAGAAGATAATAAATTCAATGAGTATTATAGACAGGCTAAAGCCGCAGGACTGAATGTAGGTGCGTATTGGTATAGTTACGCTACATCTGTCGATGCCGCAAAAGCGGAAGTAAGAAATTGTATGAAAACCATTAGGGGCAAAGAGTTTGACTTGCCTGTTTTTCTTGATGTTGAAGAATACAGACAGGCTGTTTTGCCACGCAGAACATTGACTGATATTATTTCAACCTTTTGTGACGGAGTAAAGGGTTATGGATTTGATGTTGGAATGTATAGTGCAAAATCAATGCTTGTTGACAGTGCTTATCCTGATGAGCTTGCAAGCAAATATTTAATTTGGATGGCAGCACCAAATAATTCGTACAATGAGCTTCCGCCATTTGTTGACATTCATCAGTACAGTTGGAACGGCAAGGTTGACGGTATTAGAGGTGATGTTGATTTAAACTACATATATAACTTAAATTGATTTCGATATTTAGGAGCAGTGTATTAAAACATACACTGCTTTTAATATATAACAAATAAAAAAGGAGGTATAGATCATCAAGCGAAAAATCAACCCTGTATTCGTTATTGTATGTGCAGGAATTATTGTAGTAATGATTGCAGTTGTTATAATCGTAAGTCTTGCGGTTAATGGCAAAACAGAGAAAGAAGAAGTAAATACTACAGTTTCTTATTCAAGTTCAGTTATAAAATTCACTAATGCCGCAGAAACAACACAAAGTATTTCTAAGTGGCAAAACAGCAGTGAATTAGCAACACAACAATCTTCTCAAAGCGTTAATAGTGAACGCTCCGAAAGATCAGAATCACAATCAAAAAGTGAAAGTAAATCTGAAGATTCAGAGCACGAGCAATCACAAGAACCTAACGAAAACAGCATAAACAACAGTTCTCATAATTCATCACAAAGCAATAACAACTATTACCGACCACAGCAATCTGAAACACCAAAACCTGAACCGACAAAGGTTCAAGAGCCTCAAACAACTAAAAAAGTTGAGAAGCCAACTTCAAAACCTACTGTAAAACCGCAAGAAACAACTAAAGATAATATATATTTGTCTTATTCGTCAGTTTCTATACATACAGATGATGTTTTATTTCTTAACTTAATCGGAGCAAATAACGGAGTTTCATGGTCAGTCGGTAACTCGTATATTCTTCAAAATTATGGAGGTGGTGGAAATCAATGCAGCTTTAAAGCATTGAAAAAAGGGTCAACAACAGTAACAGCAACATATAACGGTAGGTCATATACCTGCTATGTAACAGTTAATTAACGGAGGTAATTTTTATGAATCTTAAAAAAATCAAAAACAAAGTGTTATCATTTTCAATCACATCAGCACTGATTTCATCTATAACAGCAATTAATGCTTATGCTGCCGATAACAACGCCGGTGTTGATATTTCGGGCGGCATTAATAAAGCAATTAATGAAGTAAAAGTACAATTTAAGGATGTAGTCGCAGTCATTTTTGGATTTTTGACACTTGTAGCATTAACAGTCGCAGTTGCAAAGCTTGTTAAAGGATTGCTCAGCCATCGTAATCAGGGAACTGAAATTCCATGGGCAGGAATCGGAATGGCATTTGGTGCTACTATTGTTTGTGGCGTGGTTGCCGGAGCAGGCTTCTTTGGTTGGTTTGGTTTAAGCTAAAAGGAGCAGCATATGATAGATTCTTTACTTTTAATCCTTGCTGATATATTTTGTATGGATTTAACAAAAGACTTACACTATACAATTGCTCAGTTTATGTCTATTGGTCTTGCAAGTTGGTCAACCGACATAATCAATCAAAATAATAATTATACAACAAGCCTTTTTGATAATAGTATGGTTACAAATTTTTTGTTTTTTATAGAAAGCTTTGCCGGATTGCTTTTAGTGTCCGGTATAGCTTTTGCAGTATTTGACTTTGCTGTTTCAGTCGGTGAGGGAGAACGAGTTTCTCCTATTAATCTCCTGCTTAATATTTTCAAAGGTCTGTTAGCTTCATTACTAATAACTACCCTGCCTGTATCCTTGCTGATTTTTACAAATCATATTTGTAACATTATTTGTCAGGCATTTACAGATGATATTACTATAAATTTTATCGTCCAAATAAATTCAGATAACAGTACAAGTTCAGCAAATTTCTTTTCCGGGTGGGGATTCGCTATATTTATGCTGATTACATTTGTTTGTGTAATTAAAGTATTCCTTGCAAATATAAAACGAGGCGGAATTTTAATAATTCAAATGTTTGTCGGTTCTTTGCACTTATTCAATGTACCACGAGGATATTTAGATTCGTTTTCAGGGTGGTGCAAACAAGTAATCGGCATTTGTGCAACATCTTTTATATCAAATATACTAATCGTTTTAGGTGCGGTTGTATATTGTACTCAAGACGGTGCAGATGTATGGGATTTGATTTTAGCCACAGGTGTTATGCTTGCTGCGGCAGAAGCTCCGAGAATTTTACAGCAATTCGGACTTGATACAAGCGTAAAAGCTAATGTATCTCAAGCTATTTTTGCTACAAGCGGTATTACATCAATAATCCGCTCTTTTGCTCACTAAAAGGAGGCTAAAAATGAGAAAATTTTACTATCCCGATAATCTTACGGCAGTAAAGCTATATAAATACTGGACTATAACAGATTTATTTGTAATGGTAAGTATATTTGCTTTTTCAATAATAATGTTTTTGTCATTGCATATTTGGTTTTTTATAGCTTTTCTGCCTGCATACGCATTTTTGTCTGCCCGCTTTGTGGATTATTCAGTAATCAGATTATTTGTGCTGTTCATAAGGTTCTTGTTTACTGATGTACTTATTTTGAAATGGAGGCAATAAACTTGTCAAAAAAAGATCGCAAACTTAACAAAGCAATTAAGAACAATAATACAAGAGTGCAGAATTTCTTTGAAATAGCTGAGATTAAAGAAGATCATATTCTTACTACACGCAATGAGGAAAAATATTTTCTTGAAGTTAAGCCAAAAAACATTACTGTTCTCTCAAAGCCCATAAGACTTGGTATTATTGACTCACTTACAAATATCATTTCTGAACTGCCTAAATCTGAAATTTTGTGTCTTAATAATTCACAAAACTATGAAAATAACATAAGACATCTCGAAAATCTGAAAAGCAAAGAAAATAACGCAGCCATTGCAGCTCTTGACATCAAAGACATTGAATATATGAATAATATAAAATCTGCTATGTCAACAAGCAGATCATTTTTTATTATTTTAAGAGCTTCTCAGCAGGACAGCAGACAGTGTTGCTTTTCGCACAAAATGAAAAAACTTTTCGCATAAAATACAAAAAGTGCGTTTTTGTAAAAATGTATAATGTTGCAAAAAAATACCCACGCAGAAAATCCAAATCTGCGTGGGTATTTTCATTTTTTATTCATTTTTCTGTTTCCATTTGCTTCTACAATAAGATCTTTACCTGTTTTTTTAATCTTATTTGGTTGATATTCGAGCAATTCTGAAATATCACAGTTCAGAACCTCGCATATTCTATCCAAATGTTCAAGATTAATTCTATCACACATTTCATTATAAATGTCGCAGATAGTTGCAGGTCTGATACCTGTTTTCCTCGCCAATTCTGCTTGTGTCATGCGATATTTGCCAAGAATAGTAGATAAATGGATCTTAATCATAATAACGCCCCAAGTAACATAATACCTTAAAGCGTTATTATTTACATAAATATGTAATATTATTACTAATTTAGTAATTTGTTATTATAACTTCTTTGAATTCTGCACGATTTTCATTTGTTACAGGCAGTAAGTTATGCCTGCTTATGTTTCTAATGTTATAATCTTTGTAAAGATTTCTGATAAAATCACAATCATTATAAGATAGTATAAAACGCCCTTTAATCGCCTTTAAAACGGCATTTAAACGGATATGGTCACCATTATTAAAGCTTACATATTTTTTGTTATAATAGCGTTCTGAGGCTACATATGGCGGATCTATATAGAACACAGCTTTTTCACGGTCATATGTTTTAATAAGTGATTCAAAATCCCTGTTTTCTATTATAACATTTTTCAGCCTTGCTTGATAAGCAGGAAGATCATCAATTATGTTGATTATCGTTTTCGCAGCTGTAGCAAACGAACTTCGATTACTGTCAAAGCTGCACTTTATAAGATATAAGTACCGGGCTGCTCTCTGTAAGTCAGACAGCTCAATTTTATTTTCAATCTCATAGCGATACTGATTAAATAATTCACGGGATTGAAGCCAGTCAATTTCAGACTGCAATTGTGAACAATTATACTTAATTTGACGATAAAGATTAATCAAATCACCGTCAATATCATTGAACACTTCCATTTGACCTTTGATTTTATTTTTTCCAAAAAGCACCCAGCCTGCTCCGCCGCATACCTCTATGTAACGCTCGCACTCAGCAGGAATAAGCGAAATGATTTGATTTTTCAGATGACTTTTGCCACCTATCCAGCCTATAAAACTTTTCATTTTGTACCTCCATAATATTAATGTTTGGGGCATTATTATGAAGGGAAAAATAATTTATTTGCTCTCGACCTCCGGCAAGCCTGCTATACTTGTAAGGACAGATAGAACACCTGCCAACGCACTGGTTGACAATACAACTGCCCAATCAACCTCTCTTATCATTGCTGTTGTGCCAATGGTTGCAATAGCTGTTTGAGCAACAGTCTTAATAGCACGCACGGCAGCAGCTTTTATCCATTTTTTAAAATTGTCTTTCATTGTTTTATACCTCCCACAAATTGATACCTTCCATAACCGCCCTCGCCTCAAGTACGGCAATATAGTCTGCCATTGATTTAATCTGCATATTATATGTGCTGCGTGGACAAGTCGGAACGAAAGATAGTTCTCCCTTATCCCAATTATCAAGCATTTTCTTCAATCCCTTATAACGGATTACTAACTGCTGATATTCTGCAATAAATCTTTCCTTGTAGTCCTCACTCACCATACCGTTAATTGTTTCTGCTAAAATCATAATAATTATTCCTCACTTTCGCAAATAATTTTTTTGTTTTCAAACTTTTTATATGCGTCAAGATACATTTCGCCTTTGTCACCATTGTACGTGCATTCGTAATACATCCCGTCGTGTAATGTTGTGCTGATAAGGCATTTGTGGTTTTGCAAAGTCTTACACGACCACACCACAAAAGTGTCAAAATCAGGTGTATCATCTGACTTATCTAAATGATTTAACACATACTTGTTTACCTCTGATACTGCAAGTTTAATAAAATTTGCATTTGTCATAATATTTTACCTCCAAAATTATGTCAAAGTAATCTGCACACCGTCAATTTTAGTGCCGAGAAGTCCTGCGTAACCGTCCTGATTACTGTCTTTTTCTGTATTATGCTGCCAATCCCAAAAGCCTGCACCCTGCTTACGCACTCTGTATGTAGCCTTGAAGTCGCTCACGCCGCTAAACTCGACCTGTACGGCATCAATGACTTTTTCCTTGATGCCTGCAAATCCGTTTCGATTATCATTGATGTTGTAACCTGTTACCCAAGGCAACCAGTCACCGTTGAGCAAGTGCACACGATAGCGAATTTTACCTCTTGATACCTTAAGAGCAATAGCAGAAATCGCCTGCTTGCTTCTTCCTGCTATGTTGCTAAGACCTTTTACTTCGCTGTACCATTTGTGATCAGCAAATACACGATAAGTCAGCGTTGGCTTTTCTGATGTGTTCTTATCAGCACAATTAAAAAGACTCTCATCATACACAATGTTAGTATCAAGCCTGCCGTTGTATCCATTAACACGACCTGTTGAACTATTCTGCCAAATATCACAGTCAATCTCTGCTTTGTCATTGTACTGTGCAAGCCAAATACTGTATTTTCTCTTCAATTTATCATAATCAAGATAGTTGTTAAACCAATTCAGATTGGCATATACACCTGCTCTGTAGTTACTTTTCTTGATCGTTTCGCAAAAGCGTTCCGCAATTTCTGTAAGTTTTGCTTTGCCGAGTTTAGTTTGTGAATTATCTTCCAAATCATAATAAATCGGCATATCAAGAGATTTGTTATTAATGCATTCAAGGCAGGTCTTTGCCTCTTTTTCAGCATCACTAACGCTGTCGGCATAGCTGTACCAGTAAACACCGATTTTCATACCAGCGGTTTTTGCGTTGTAGTAGTGGCTTTCAAACATACTGTCTTTCTGACTTGCTTCTCTGCCATAGCCTGCTCTTATAATGACCGCTTTTATACCGTCATTTTTCATTTTGTTAAAATTAATGCCTTGCTGAAATTCTGAAATATCAACACAAGTTACTTTTGCCATAATCAACCCTCCCAAACTGCCATAATAGCGTTGTAGTACTCCTCGCTGAGCTGTTCCTTTAAAATCTCTCTGTCACTCTCGCAATTTGTATATGCGTTTCGAACATTGCCGCCGACCTGCATTTCTGTGCCGTCGATAACAACAAACTTCTGTCTTAATACGCTTACACTGTCTTTTGTAAGCATATCGAGTGTGATTTTTTCTTTAAGTTCCATAGAATTACCTCCTACTGTCTGATATATGTAATTGTAAAATTGATTTTCTCGTCCTCTGCAAATTTATCCGTTGGCGAGCTGATGTAAAGCCATGAGCCGTCAAGACGGATATTTCTCAGCTTATTTGTAGTTGAGTACACAGCAATACTCGAAAATCGACTTTCGTTTTTTGCAGGGAAAGGCAAGCCTGCCATCTGAATATACGATTTATCCGCAACAAGTTTTGTAATATTTACCGACACCGTAACCACCTTGTCGTTTTTCACATAGTTAAAACCGGCCTCGTTGCCGTCATAAATCGCCTGCGCCGGAGATAATTCTCCTGTACCGCTCTCGAAATTTGAGCTATCATATTTTTTTGCAATACTTTGATTAAGAGTATTAACACTGTTATATAAGGTACCGCTTGTGATATAGTTAGGACTTTTCTCTTTAGGTGCGGTATCAAATGGCATTTTGTCGAGCTTAAGGTTTAACGATCTGTTTATATATGTTTTATCATAAGCATCGGTAATTCCGTAGCCTTCCAAAGTAGTTGCTTTATCAGCTTTTTTATTAATACTTTGATTAAGAGTATTAACTTTGTTATCAATACGTTTATTAATAGTATTAACACTATTGTATACCGTGCCACTTGTGATATAGTTAGGACTATTCTCTTTAGGTGCGGTATCAAATGGCATTGCGTCAAGTTTACGGAGTAATGCCTTATTCAGATATGTTTTATCGTAAGCATCGGTAATTCCGTAACCGGCAAGAGTATCCGCCTTATCAGCTTTTGTAAGTACTTCATCTTTTACTTTTTTGATTGCAGTGTTTATGTCATCTTTTGTTGCGAGCGTACTACCTGCTGGTTCATATTTTGACTTGCTATTAATAGCTTTTTCAGTGATTTTAACAATAAAATGCTGTGCTGTAATAACAGCTCCGCTGCTGTCAGACAGCACAACCTCACATTTAGTCACGCCCGGCAAAGATAAGACTTTATCGGTAAGCTCAACAACGATTACATTATCTGATATTGTGCAATTTTGAGACTCTGCAACTATAACATTATTAGTTACAGCGTTAAGAACAGCAGTCATTGTACTGTCAAGGGTAACTTCTGCATCATTAGCTGTAAGTGTTACATCAATAAATCTTGATTTTTTGTCTAATTGATGACTGTATAAAACCGAAGTTGATGTATTTTTGAGCAGGTCTAAATTAAGTTTGTAATGCTGTATGTTCATCATTGCCTCCTGTTTCTTCTGCAAAAATGACTTCGGATTCAGCAGGAGCTTTATCCTTATCGTTTTCACAAACTGTTTTTTCTTCTGTGATAAATTTCATAATAACCTCCTACCAAGTTGCTTTTTGTAAAATTCCGTTTTTGAATGTCAGCGTAAATTCTTTCCATGTATTTGCTGTACCGTCACTTCTGAACGATGTAACATAGTAACCTTTAAAAGTCCCGCTAATAGAACCGCCCTCAAATTTCCAATCGCTCAAAACTGCTTTGCGTAAATAATTGTTATGTAAATTAAGATCACACCCGGTATGAAGTTGGTCTTTTTCGTAATCGTCAGAAAGCTTTTGAGCAGTATATGTTAGTTTCATAGTGAATGCTTCTGCATCGTCAGAACTCATATATGCCCATGTCATATACGCACTATTTGAATTGAGGTCAAAAGCTAAGCCTCGTTTGCTGTCATCGTTTAAATATGAGTTTGTACCAATCGAGCCGACTTCATTATCATTGTAATAAAAGTCTTGTCCATACTGATTAAGTGACATCAGCTTTTTATCTGATATGTTATAAATATTAAGCTGTGCATTTTCAAACTTTATGTACTCGGATATGTTGTTCCAAGCAATTCGCACATCTTCTGCCGATTGCTGTAAAAGCGTACTCCAACGATTTGTGCCAACAACTTTATTGACTTCGAGAAAAAGTCCCTCTGCGGTCTGAGTAAACAATGATTCATTAACAGAGCTTGCCCAAGATTCAGACACATGGAGAACAGTTGTGTCTAAATCTTGCTTGATTTCATTTACTTTAGTTCTATCGTGTAGCTGTTGAGCGTTAAGCTCTGTAATGCGATTATTTATCGTGGTTAATTTACCTGTGAGCTTTGCCGCTATTGAAGATAGGGAAACAGTATTAAGCAGCGGATTTGCAGGAAATTCTTTAATCTCTACTATCCGGTAGTTTCTTTTTCTGTTGCGGTTACGGTCAACCAAAGTTACTACATCATACAGACTGTAGGATAGAATTTCCTTATAAATCTCCGGCTGAGCTTTGGCAAGGTCGATAACCTTACAGGTGTATGACTGCTCGGGTTCAGCCATATTCGCAAGCTTGACAACACCGTCATCTAAAAGCGACTGAGGGTCTGTGTATCGTTCATCACGCCAAACATAACTGATTACTTTGTCTGTGTAGGTGTGATTTTCAATGTACTCACAGCCGTTATTAACGCTTGCAATAGATAAGCCGTCCTTGCCGTAGGCATACAGTCTTGTAACCAAGCCTGAAGAGCTGCCTTTGTAGTTTAAGTCTGTGAGATTTAATTCGTCGGTAAAATACACTCCTTTCGGCTCGGTGTTGTTTTCGGGCTTTATAAGAGTTATCGTTTTTTGCTTTGTATTGTACTCATACACATTGCCGTAGCTTGTGGAATTGGTACATTGGTTTAAAATATCAAGCACAGTTACATCGCTAAGATCGAAGCTGCAACGCTTGCTTACAAGGGTATCGTTTTTAACACTCCAGTCGGTATTGGAAAGTATTTCAGTACATATGTTATGAAAGCTCTCTGTAGTCTTGTTAAAGCTTGTAAACATATCTGCACGAAGGTCATCAAGATTAAGCTCGCAGACAATCGTTGAAACCGTTTTGCGTTCGTGAATACTTTTAATCAAATATCTCTGATTATCGTATTCAACCTCACCGTCCAAAGCAAAATATTTATACAAGCTGTGCTTAGGCGATATGTCAAATTGCAGGCTCATCATACCGCCGTAGGTTTTTGTAACGCAAAAGGTGCTATCAATATCTGTAAACAGCTTTACATCATTGTTGTAAAAGATTTTTAAAACCATTTAAACACCCCTTAAATCACACATAAACAGGCGTGTAAATTACCTGAATATCAGACTGAGAATTATTACAGCTTATTGTATTAGTTCCGGGATAAAGCAAAGGAAAATCAATTAAGGTGCTGTCAAGGAACTTATTAACTCCGCCGAGCGTAATTAAACCAAGCTCACCGTCAAGAACTAACGGTGTATTTGCCGAAATATTAATAACAACTATTCCCATAATTGAAAGCAATGAGCTTTGCTCGGGTAATGTCACCTTAAGCTTAAACTTACAGGGAGTAGTTGACTGACAATATATTTTACCGTTTGGGGCAACCGTTGCGGTGATTGTCGGCTTGTGACGGACAGCCATAAATATGTATGTAACATCGTGTTCTCCGCTGCTGTCAAATGTAGCAGCGGAGATTGAAGTAACAATTGAAGTGTATATGTATCCGTCCGGCAAAGCTATTTCAACTGTTTTACCGATTAGTTCTGCCTCAAACCTTGCAATATTATCGGTCGCAGCTGCGTATCTGTCCGTAATCTCTGTTCCTTTTGCAGAACAACCGTCCAAGCAAGGAAAGAATGTAAGAGTAACAGTCAGCGTTCTTGTTCCGTATTCGGTTGAATACAGTGCAGGCATTTTGACAAGATTAGTATTAGCTGAAACATTATTTGTAAGCGTTGTACCGCTTACAGCATAGCTAAGCAGTCTTGCACTGTAATTAGAAATATCAATGTTATTTACGGACATCTCTGTCATAGATTGTTACCCTCCCATGCTAATTCCTCCGACATATACGGAGCTGTTGCAACTGCAAACTCTCTGCCGTCAACCTCAAGATGATTTACTATGTTGCCTTGTAGCACTACTTTTTGTTTATCAGCATTTTGCATATCGACCGTATGCACCACATTAGCTGTAAGCTGTTCTGCTACAAAGCTTTTACCTTCTGCTACGGCAGCACGCATTTTCGACACCAAGCCGTTAGCTGACACGCCCGACTGCAAGCGTTCGGTAAATTTTGACGCCACATCATCGGCTTGCTTATAAAGTTTTGGTGCTTCATCTTCAAGTCCGTTTTCGCCACCCTCAAGAGTGTACTTAAAAATTTTGCGGAACACTTTGGACGGAGAGTGTATATCCCACTTCTTTTTGAAAATTGCAAGAATATTATCAGCGACCGATGAAGCACTTGCATATAGCTCAGGTGATCTTTCTTTTATTCCGTTAATCATTCCCTGCATAGCTTCATCCATAGTCTCTTGGCATTCAGGAGGCAATTGGTCATAATTGTTAATAATATCTTCAACAACTTTTTTATCTTCATCTGAGATTTTGCCGCCGTATAGTTCTGTTTGAGATAGCATAGCTAACCAAGTTGAAAGCTGTTCCTGTTGATTTGTATCAAATGATTTTGTGAATTTATCATTTATATCAGCCAATTTTTTATTATGTTGCGAATACTCATTTGCAATTAATTGGTCATATTTTTGCTCAATAAGTAATGTATCGCAACCGCCTGAATCATATTCTTTTTTAATTTCAGCCTGCTTAGCTTGCTCAAGTGCTACAAGGTTGTCGTTACTTCTTTTGTTTTCTCTTGCAATATCTTCATTATACTTTTTTTGATTTTCGGAATAAGTTTTTAAACCATCAGCTCTATCTTTATATCCATCTTGTAAAATCTTAAGAGTTTCGGAACAAAGTGTATTAGCTTCGGCAACTGCAGCATCATAGTCTTTGTTGGCGGCTTCTCGCTGTTGGTTATACCATTCATCTGTATATTGCTCATCAGTACCAATTAAAGCTCTTTTTTCTGCAAGCCAATTGATTTTTTGTTGTTCAGCAGCTTTAACAGTATCATCTCTCGTTTGCTCTGCTGTTGCAGTATATTCACTTGAATAAGCCTCATATTCTTCAAGTGATAAATCGTGGTTTGCGGCTAAATCTTTAGCCATATCCTTAACAACACCCTGATAAGCTTCCTGAACCTTTAGCTGTTCATCTGCAAGCTCCTTTTGCTTTGCGAATAAATCATCAAGTCTTTGAATTTCTTCCTCAGTCAGACTTGTTCGTTCTTCTTTGGCGTGTCGAGCTATTTCCGTAATTTCAGTCTGTACTTCATCCATTTTTTGAGTTAATTCAGACTGTCTTTCATTTGAAATAATGATAGCATCATTAAATCCTTCGAGTGCATCTCCGGACTGCGAAAGGCTGTTAATATAATTTGTTGCACCATCAGCAACATTAGCATAAGCTTCAGCTATTCCCTCATACGATTCTGCAAGAAGTTGCTCAGATGATGTTTCTTGCTCAACACATAAATTCAAAGCTGCTATTCCTGCTGCAAGAGCGGCTACTGCAGTGATTACTATGCCTATCGGATTCAGATTCATAGCTAAGTTCCACGCATATTGAGCCGCAGTGGCAAGTGTAATCTCTCCTGTTAATGCACCTACTGCTATTTGTTTTAAGGTTATAGTATTTAGTGCAGCTGCCTCAGCAAGACTTTCTGCGGTTACCGCTGCCGTATGGGTAGTAAGCAATGCTGTAACTGTTGATATTATCGAATATGATTTGAATGCTGCGTATACAGAAGTTATTACACCTAACAGCACCTCTGAATTATCAGCAAGAAAATCAATTGCTTTAGACAAAGGCGGTAACACTACCTTTGCTACATTTGTAAAAGCCTTACCTAAGTTGACTACAATGTTTTTCACGCTTTCAATAGCCTTTTTAAGACCGCCGTTTTCAAACGACTTTTTAATAGTGTTTACAGCCTCTTTAACGGGTGCTTGAAGTTCTTTAGGCAACAGCTTATTAAGATTATCAACGAGTTCCGAAACAATAACCTTTGCGGCTTTGATTAAGTCATGTGCGTGTTCGATAACGCTTGTTATTAAAGTCTGAATTATATTAACAGCAGACTTTGCAAGTTTATCGGCATTGTTTGCTATACCGTCAACAAAAGCCTGCAAAAAGTCAACAGCGGCATTCAGCATTTCAGGTGCAGCCTCAGCCGCTTTTACTGCAAGCTCTCCAAAAATAGAGCCTGCCTCTTCAATCATTTCCGACAGTCCGCCGTTTTTGAAAGCCTCAGTCAAGCGGTTTACATAGTTTTGTGCCTCGACAGCTGCTTCTTGCAAGGGTTCTGACATACCCTCATAAATTTCAATGCCTAAGCCCTCAAGTCCTGATTTAAGAATAGTAATTTGACCTTGCAGGTTATCCTGCATAGTATCAGCCATTGCCGCAGCCGCACCGTCAGCGTTGTTGATGTTCTGAGTAAGGTTGTCAAAGTCGCTGTCGCTTGCGTTGATAATCGCAAGCATACCGCTCATTGCTTCTTTACCAAAGAGAATGCTTGCTGTAGCAGCCTGTTCGGTTTCGCTCAATCCGCTAAACTTCTCTCTAAGCTGTTTCATTACATCTATAAGAGGCAAAGCGTTACCCTCGGTATCGGAGATAGATATGCCATACTGTGTCATTACATTAGCCATATCTTCCGTTGGAGATGCAAGGTTAGAAAGAGCAGTTTTAAGGCTTGTGCCTGCCATACTGCCCTTGACACTTGCATTAGCCATAAGACCGAGGGCAAGGGAAACATCTTCGACAGAGTAGCCCATTGTGCCGGCAAGAGGAGCAACATATTTAAAACTTTCACCAAGCATAGATACATTAGTATTTGCACTTGATGAGGCTTTGGCAAGTACATCTGCAAAGTGTGTGCTGTCTGATGCTTTTAGGTTAAACGCTGTAAGTGCGTCTGTTACAATATCCGAGGTTGTTGCTAAGTCCAAACCATCAGCGGCGGCAAGGTTCATAATACCGTCAATACCATTGAGCATTGACTCTGTGTCCCAGCCTGCCATAGCCATATATTGTAAAGCTGCTGCCGACTCGGATGCAGAGAACTTTGTTTTTGCACCCATTTCTTTTGCCTTGTCAGTCAGGCTTTGCAATGAATCACCTGTTGCACCGCTGATTGCAGATACTTTTGACATAGCAGCCTCAAATGACGAGCCGACTGTTGCCGCTGCGGTTGCTCCTGCACCGAGTGCGGCTGTAATGCCTGCAAGCGTTGCTGTTACAGCAGATACACCCGCTTGAGCGATTGATTTTATTTTATCAATACCGCCCTTAAAGCCGCTTGTATCTATTTTTGTATCAATTTTAATAGAGCCATCATATGCCAAATTACTCACCACCCTTTAGTGTTGAGGTCATCGGCACATAATGGCTCTACTTGACCTTATTTATTTTTGTTATCGTTTATTACGATTTCAAACTGTTTCTTACAGTTTCGCCCTTTGCAGCATACAAAAATGCCCCTACACCTTGACGATTTGTCAAAGTATATGGGCATTTCATAACCACAGTAGGGGCATTTTACTTTTGATTTATTTTTCATCATTTAAAATTAAAATCAATTACTCTAATATTATCTTTTTGAGCTTCTGATATAGATAAAGTCCCATTTTCAAAAGATACCTTACCTGTTTTATAATTAACAAGTATATCCATTTGTTCCTGTAAACTTAAACCGAAAATATCAGACTTTAACATTCTTACAAGTGCTTTGTAACAAATATCATCAGTACTTTCAGTCGATAAAATTACATTAATATAATCTACTGAAATTTTATTATCAAGTTTAAGCAGAGCAATATCTATATCAATCTTGTCATTATCCGAATTAACCAAGTATAGATTGTCGCTGCATTTTTTATATGTAAAATTTACACCATCTATCGTAAAATCAGACACAATACTTTGAATGAGGTCGTCTTCACTTAATGTAGATAAAACATCACTTTGTGTTGTTTCAGGTTCAAGAGTAGTTTCCTCAACTGCTTTAGAAGCAGGAGATGTTATTTGCGTAACATTTTCAAAAGTAGGATTTGAATTATTAACATTACTTGAGCAAGCTGTGCAGTTGATTGCAAACAATGACAAGATAAGAAAACATAAAGTCTTTTTCATAGTACCACCTCGTGAAATAATATAACTTTAACAATATTATACAAATTTCACAATAGATTGTCAATTGTTTCTCCGTTTATCAGTGCATCTTCAATGTTTGATATTTGCTTTTGCACTTCTTTTTTGAGCGGAAGTTTGTACTGCTTTTTCATTTTTTGATAAAATGCTTTTTGTGAGGCAGTCATCTTTGAATTGATTTCAATAGACCTGTAACCCATTATTTTTACAAACTCTGTACTATCAGACAATGACAACATCAGTGCGTGAAACTTCCACCAGTGAAGCTTTTCCGAGTTTAAATCAATATGATACTGCTGCATAAAAGCGGCACAGATATAACCGTCATCATATTCGTAACTGAACACTTCTTTATGAGATTTACCGTTGACCTTTTGAGGAGGCTTTCCACAGCGGTAAAACCAAAGAATTTGATTTACAGTCGTTTCATCAGCAAATGACGGAGGTTGATTTTTGCAAAAAACAAGTTTTTTAATATCAGCTAAAGTATTTTCTGCTTTTTCCGCATTTTCCGATAAAAGCATTTCAAATTCCAACCAAGTTCTGAAATCAGTGTTGATTTTGTATTCCGTCCCGACAATGTTCAATCTGTCGGGCACAGAATTAATAAGCATATTCATCACTTAACAATCTTTTGACGGTTGATGTAATGATTTTTGTGCTTATTTCTACGCTGCTGACGGTTGCCGAGTTTTGATTTATACTGTTCGCCGACTGCCTTGTCAAGCTTATTAACCGCAACAATAACGCCCTCATACGCATTAATGCAGGTTGTAAGATTTACCGATTCACCAAACACCTTTTTTGCAGTACCTTCACCGAAAACATCATCAAAGAACTCAAAAATAGCAGTGCACTGAATACGAATAAGCTCTGACCTGCGTTTACCGTTTGTATCAAGCTGTTTCATTTTTGCACTTACGGTATCGTTTGCTTTTTCGTAGCGTTCCATTTCGAGGGCATCGGCTACATCAATGTCAGGAAGTGTTACATTATTAATAACCATTATTTATTCCTCCTTATGATTTAGCTGTAAAAGTTTTAGTTGATGTGTCAAAAGTACCCTCAATAGGGTCACCCTTGCCTAAAAAGTTACCTGTGCAGCCCATTTCGCCGTCATCATTTGTAAAAGATGCAACTTCGACAGCGACATTAAACTTGCGTGCGTGATATGATGCACCCGTTGAACCTTCCTTCTGGTCGAGGTCAACGATAACATACTCGGTTTCTGCATCTTCGCCAACGAGCTGATTTTCACCTATGTTCACGATAAAGTTAATAGCGTCCTGCTCTCTAATCTGGTCAATATCAAAAGCAGTAGTCCAATCATATCCGCTGATTGACTTAGTTGCTGATTTATCACATACATACTTACGGCTCTTAGTCTGAGCTGATGGATTTTCATCAAGTGTTTTTGCACCGACACCCAAAAGTGCAAATGCTTTTTCTTTGCTGCCGTTACTGCAGTTAAGATAATTTGCCTGCATTCTTCTCTGTCTAATTACTTCAGCCATTTTTTACCTCCAAATTTTTAGTATATTCCAAACGGCACTGTATTTGATACCTTGCCGTCTTCGTATCATTGTTCATTACATAGCCTGATGACAAAACCTTGATTGACTGAGCAGTACAGCAATCAGGGAGCTTAGGTAATTTGCGGTTTATGTTCTGTTCTGCAATCCAATCCTCAAGCCTTTCGTAAAATTCAAGGTTTGCCATATTTATTCCGTTTTCCTGACTGTAACATTCTCGGCTTGCAAAGATAAAGAGATACTGACACTTAGCCGAGCCGTCAATGTAGCTTTTTACTACAGTTTTGCAAGGTACAGTTTCAATGCTGTACTGCTCTGCATCTTCGCCGAGATAGTCAACATTCAGCTCTGAATCAGCCTCAAGAATTTCACAGTCACAAAACCATTTAAACAATGATTTTATAATTGATGTTTCCATTATTTACCTCCGCACTTTTCCTTTGCGGTTTTCAAAATATCTTCCAAATGGTCTGCTTTCATACGCTCGAACCAAAATTTACCTCGCAAACCGCCTTTTGATGTGCCTTCTTTTCCTTTGCCGGCATTCATATAGTAATTTGTATGAGCATAGACAGCATCGTAAACAACTTCACCTTTACCAATCTTAGTGCCTGTAATGCCACTCTTTTTAAGATAGCCTGTGTCAAACGGTACATAAGGGTCACATCTGCGTAAGACTTCGCTGTCAACAATTTTCTGTACCTTGCCCTCAGCCTGCAAGCCTCGGTCTTTAAGCATTGTTTCAGTTGTGTTAAAAAGCAGTTTAATAATCATTTAACCACCAATTTAATATGCTTTGAATAGTTAGATGCATTGAGATTTTCAGTTACTGATACAATTTCAAGTGCGTCATAATTCTTAATTAAGTCTGCTAAATTTGAAATATCGCAATCAACTTCGCCTTTGACGATATAATCGCCTTTCTTGAGCGTAAAGCAGTTGTAAGCCTCATCGGCAGGCATTGCCTTGTAGGTTGCCTTGTCAACATAATTTTCAAGAGCCGAGTGTGGTACACGGACTATGTATTCCTCGGTTCGCTTTACTTCTTTATCGCTGACAAGAAACTGGTCTGCACCATGGAAATTTACATCACGCAATGTGTATTTGCTCCATAGCTTTTCACGCCCTAAGGCTTTGCTGCAAAAAAGAGTTATAGTTGTATGATTAGTAAACATCAGCATACCCCCTGATACAGCAAGCCTGTGTTGTATAGCTCTTGTCTGATAGCTTTAAACATTGCCCTTTTTTCTCGGTCTGCAAGGTCATCTGCGTTGTAGTCCTTGTATGTAACACTGTAACCGTCTGTGTTCTCGGACTTAATACCTTGCGGAATATTTGCCACGCTCTGACGGAGTTCATATGCCGCCTCGGCAGCGGCGCAAACAGCATTTTTTACAGGCTCAGTAACCTTCTTAACACCGCCGTTGACAATATAGTTGATCAGCCGTTCAGCCTTGCGTGCATAGCTGTTAAACTCCTGAGCAGGTATCAAAGTACCTGCCCAAGAATCTGTATAATAAGAATAATCTGCAAACATATCAAGATACCTTAATATTCCTGAAAACGCCGCACTTAGTTGTATTTTTGAGTGCGACAGCGGCAACCATTTCAACCTCTGCTTTCTTAACTGCACCCGGTGCAGTAAGGTCAGGCATATATGTTTTAATGATTGATGAACCGCTGAGGGAAACTCCGTGGAAAGCATCAAGACCAAGCTGTACAGCATAAAGGTCGGTAAGTCCTGTTACCTTTGAACTTGATGCACCTGTTTCATAGATTGGTACACAGGGAACAGTGGCACTGCCGTTATAGAAGTTGCCCATATCATAGAAAATAATATCGTCATATCCTCTTGCTGTTTTGCCAAATGCGTCCTCTGACTTTGTAAGATAGCCTGCACGCTGAGCAACACTCTTGAGCTTTGCAATGATTTTACTGTTTCCAAGGAACATTGTCGGCTTGCCGTCAATTCCTGAGAGAAACTCATTGAGCATATCAATCATTGACTGATAGTTGCTCGTAAGGAGTGCCGAGGTAGAAAGGTCAATAACCGTCTTGTCCGTTCCTGCATTGTACTCTGTGCTTGTACCCTTGAGCATAGTGGAAAGACCGTCAAAATCAACCGACTTATCAGTCTTTGAACCATTAATGCAAGTGTACTGGAAGTAGTTTTTTGTTGCCTTTGTCTTCTGCTCAAGCTGAAAAGCAATCTCATCTGTTGTCGCCTCTTGAATTACTCTGTCAACCTCAGCAGCACCGCCGAAGATTTTAAGGTCAACGGTTTTCTTGACTTTCTTTGCCTCATTGGCTGTGTATTCGCTGTTAATAGCTCTGCCGGCGGCGGTTGACGGTGTCTGTAACTGCAAGTAGCCGTATGTCATTGTTGAACCGCCGACACCCGGAGATACGGCATCATCAAATGTTAGTTCATCCATAAAAAGAGAACCTCTGCGGAGAGTATCAATTACCTCCTGTGTGACCTTGTCGGCTCTGCCGACACTTGCTTCTGCTAATGTAATAGGCATATGTTTTCCTCCTTATTTCTTGTAAAAATCTTCAACGGCAGACTTTATGTTCGAGCCTGACTTTGCTTTTGCTCCGCCTGTAGGTCCGCCGAGGTCGAGTTTCTTTTTAGGTTCGTCTGCAGCCTTGAAAAGGAAAGGCTTGTTTGTTTTAAGCTCTGCAAGCTGTTCGTCAAGACCTGTGATTTTGCCGTCTTCGCCCTGTGCAATCTTCGACATATCAAGATTAGCCTTGACAGATACCAAATCCGCTGCACCTGCGTTGTTGATTGCAGATTCAACCGACTGCTCAAATTTGTAGTCGTTGAGCTTTTTCTCGCCGTCTGCCTGTGCCTGTGCAAGCTTTGTCTGCCAATCAGGGTCATACCCCTCAAGATTAGCGTTTGCGGTTTCGAGCTGCTTTGACACATCGTCATACTTTTCTTTTTCAATGTACTGACCGCCTGCAAGGTTACCGAGCTTGACATCTGCAGCATTGTTTACCTTTTCGGCAAACTGGTCAAATGTCAGAGCCTCATCACCAAACAAGGCTTTAAGGATTTCCATTAAGTCCATAGTTTTACCTCCGTTTAAATTTTTTACAATATTAAAAGCCCCCGAAAATCGGGAGCTTATAACCTATAAATATAAATTTGTGGCAAAAGTAAAAGGAGTATTTCAAATACCCCTTTAAATACCGTTTAAATTCGTTTAATTTGCGTTTTAATTGATTAGTGGTGTAACTTTACATTTTTAATTAAAATGCGATATAAGACAATTTTATGCATTTGATTTATTAGCATAAACATTATCGTACAATATATCATCATATACTTTTTGAGCTTGTCTTCCCAAGTCACTATAGTCATAACCATTTTCATCCCAACAATCAGGATTCATATCAAGCCAATCCGAAAAAGCCTCAAGAGCATCTCTTACTGAAGCTGAGTTTAATATTTCATCTGCTTTTGGAATGTGATTTTTAACAAATTTTTTATTTTTATCATTTATTATAATCATAATATAATATCCTCTCCGAATGATGTAGCTTGAACAATCAATTTGTCTTTTACGCTATATACGAAAGAACAACTTTTACCAGTAATTTTTATGCGTTCATCCAAATATTCCTTACCATTCTTTTTCATATTTTTAAAAAACGGTTCTGAAATTTTTCGGGGATTGGCAATACTATCTTTAAGTTGCTCTATGGTTGTACCTAATCGCATTCCTTCGTGACTTGTTGAGGTTTGACCTAACACTCTGTCAATAAAATGCGTAGAGAAGTCTGTTATTTCATAATTTATGTCATTACTAATTTTCAGACCAACAAGCTCATCTTTAATTTCTTTGGCTTTAATTTCATATAAATCAAAACCTATCAAAGGAGAAATATCACCTTTATTAACAGCTTTAACATATCCCTGAAGAAGTGCATACCGCTTACTATCATTATACTTCACATTGTAATATTCTGCAAGTGTTTTTATGTTATTTATGTTATGCTCTTTACTCCAAGTTTTATAATGCTTGTTAGCTGATGAAACTGCTTTTTGAGCCGTACTCCTGCCAAAACCATACTTTTGTACTCTGTCATTACGCTTGAGCAAGCCTGTTTTGTCACAGAAATTGTTAAGCTCAGCTTCACGATTTTTCAGCTTTACGGATTCTTTATTAAAAATATTCTGATAAGCCTTTTTTATTGCTTCGTCATCGGCATTTTTAATGCTTTCATCGTAAGCGGCAAGTATGCGTTTTGACTCCCTGATTTTTCTCTCATAAGCTCGTTGCTTTTGCTCCGCCTCATAAAGCGTGTGCATAGAGCCGTCAGGATACTCAATATTTTTAGCGTCCATCTGCTTTAGCTTTTCTTCGTCATACATCCGTGTACTGCCCTCAAAGTACGGATACCAGTCGTGTCGGCAGTTCCACCCCTTAAAGCCGTCGCCTGTGCCGTAGCCGATGTCAGACAGGGAAAGGTAACCCTTTCTGCCGCTCAGACTTACAACCTGACCTTGCCAATATGAATGACTCGGTCTTGCTCCTGCGTGAGCGGTAATCTCCATAAGGTCACAGCCAAGCTCACGAGCGTTGGCAAGGCAAATTTGTCCTGTGGTCTGACCTATGCCCGTCATAACATTGCGGCGAACCGCTACATCAAGCCTGTCACGGTGTCCTGACGGATATATAACAAACGCTCCGTCTTGAGCTACCTGCTTTATCGCATCAACAATAGCTTGCTGCGGAGAAAACGCTCCGCTTGTGGCTTTAAGTTCTGCAAGACTGCAAGCATTAATAAAGCTCGTTTGAGATGATACCGCAGTAGTCAGAGTGAGATTGCTCAAATTACCCTGTGTTTTTTTAAATCCTGCTTCTAATATCTGCAGTTGAGTATCAGACACCTTGATTGACTTATGGGTAAGACCGTTTTTACGGTAAATCTCATTATCATACTCTGTTGCAGTAATGGCAGCGTCTTCAAACAGCTTTTTAAGTTCCGACTCACATTTACCGCTGTACTTTGAAATACTGTTTAAAATGTCAGAGTTAAGCGTGCCAAGCTCCTGCATATGCTGTGTTTGCCATATTGCTGTATCGGTCATTGTTCCTGTTTTAACAATTCTTCTTGCAACATCTCGGACGATAGCCTCTTCAAGCTGACTGTAAAGCTCTACAATATCATCTGCACAATGTGCAAGCTGTTCAGGTGTAAGCATTAAGCACCACCCTCGTTAAAAAAGCTCTGCACTCCGCTGTCGGGCAACATCTCCGCCGCCTGCTTATCGTCAACTCCGTAACGCCATTTGAGGTAGTCTGTCTTTTTGCGGATACCGCTGTTTACCTCATTAAGCTGTATAGCCTGCTCCTTGTCTTTGTCCTCAAGCACACCGTCACCCCAATTAAAGCTGACTTCGTACTCACCTGACGGAGCAAGATTACAAGCATCTGCCATAGAGTTGCAAGCATATATGTAGTCTTCAAGTACAGCCTCAAGAGAGGACTGCATATCGGAAACAGCGGTATAACTGCGCTGTTTAGACGCCTTAATTTCTTCCGCTGTCTTATCTACATTTTGCGGATTTGACAGCGTACCGTATGCAAGAGAGCAGTTAAACTCAATCTGCCTTTTGATTTCATTCAGACCTCTTGAATAGTTTTCGTCACGCAGGGTCGGATTAAAAACTTCATAAAATGATTTTTTGTTATCGTCTGCATCAATGTTGAACTTACGGAACAGCCTATCACGAGTTGACGGTGTCCCAAGCGTATCTTCGCCCGGTCGCTGTCTAAGGACTTCTTCACCTGCATCAACCGCAAGCTCGCCACCCTTAAATTCCCACAAATATCTGTCCCATTGTAAATCTGCTTCGTTAAGCAGCTTAACTGCTCGGCTGTAAACAGACACACCGAGAGGGCTGTCACTTTCTATGTGATTTGCAAACGGTACTTTCCAAAACGCAAATAGCGGACGGTCAACATCATTAATAACTATGTATGGGTCAATACCTGTCCACATATCGCTGCTAAGATTTTCAGGATTTATTTCCTCTCCGATGTTATCGGGACTTGACGAAACAAAAAAATGACTTTCAATCGTGTGTGATTTGTTCTCATAGCTGTAAGTCTGCTTTTCAATTCGTGTGTAGTAATCCTTGCCTTTAACCTGTTGGTCAAAAAATATAGCAGCGGTAATAATGCCGTTGCTGTATTCAATAGGAATGAATTTATCCTGCGTAATGCAGTCGGGCAAAATAACACCGTTACGCACATACGGCTTAAACATTATGCCGCCAACAGCACAAGCTGCCTCGAGCTTAATTCTAAGCTGTTTAAGCAGTCTTTCGTACTGCTCCTGCAAAAAGTCTGCACGCTTTGAGCCTGTGACTTCACTTTCAAACTCTATTGTTATTAGTCTTGCAAATTCAGATGCTATCGTTGCACCGAGATTGAGAGTTTTGTTATGACAGCTTTCACACCACCATGGCAGGTCAGCGTAAATCTCAAGCCAATCCTCCATAGCCTCTTCCATATCGTTATATGAATATGCATTAGCTACGCTTTCGGGAAACAGCTTATTTGCAAGTATTCTAAGCCAATTTAGTAAAACAAATCGTCTTTGCCTTCGCACATTTTCACTTCCTTATTTATATTTAAACTCACGCTTAGCTATCGTATAAGCAAAATAGCGTATATCGTCCATTGCGTGGTCGTTTTCCTTAATGACCTTATCTTCTTCGGCTTTATCGTCCCAACGATACATACCAAACTCTTCTTGTGATGCCTTACACTTAACGCCGATTTTAATGCGACCGTCATTAAGCATCTGACTTGTTGTTCTGATACCGTTGAGCACATCATTTTTTGCCGACTTAACAAAAAACTTGCCATGTCTTTTGATTGTAGCTTTAAAACTGGCGGCGGACGGGTCAATTATCACACGCTCTATGTATCGGTCACCTGCGAGCTTTTCAAGCTCCACATAATGTTCCTCATCCGTGCGTTGATAGCCCTCTTTTCGGCTATTGTAGTAGTATTCATCCACCCTAATTGCCTCATTGTCGGTCACACACCAAAGCCCCATAGAGCAAGGGTTAATCGTGCCATAGTCCATTGAAATGTACCACCGTCCGACAAGCTCATCAGGATTGCCGTCCCACAGCTTATCCTTAATATGGTCATTGTAATCTTGGTAAACAAGACCCTCGGCAATAACCCACTCACCAAGGATAAAGCGGCGGTAAAATGTACCTTGATAAAGACTGTAATACCGCTGTTTCACCTTATCGGATAATGATAGGTTATCGTCCATTAAAAATTTAAGTCGCAAAGCGTGCTTTTCAGGAGCCTTTAAAACCCACTCACGATAGAACCAATGGTTGGGGTTATCGGGATTGCAGTTAAACCAAGACCTTGCACCCTCAATAGAGCACCGGGCAAGAGCCTGCTCAACAAATGACCTCGGCATCAGAGCAACCTCATCGAAGAGAACGCCTGCAAGCGTAATGCCCTGAATTAAATCCTGCGAGCTTTCATCTTTACCGCCGAAAATGTAAAATGTGTTTGATTTGCCGTCTTTGCTGATTATCAGCAAGTTTTCCGACCGCTTGTCTTTGATGTCATAACGGTTGTTAAGCATATTAATAAGTGGCTTAATAACATTTCGTCTGCAAGAGCCTACGGTTTTACCGCATATGGCAAAGTTGCAGTCAACAAATGTTGTCATTGCCCAAAAGATAAAAGATATGCTCATACTTACCGTCTTGCCGGAACGGACTGAACCGTCTGCAATTATTGCATCGTATTTATCCTTAATTCCATCAACCTTCCACCAAGAGAGGACTTTTAATTGCTTTTTGGAAAAAGGTTTAAATTTCATCAGCAAAAGCCTCCTTGCCTGCGCCTGCAAGTGCTTCAATCAAGCCGTCGTCAACGCTGACAACAGTTTCAGGCTTGAAGTATTCGGCATACAGCTTGATAGCCTGAGTGTCACCGCTTTGGCATTTCTTTATCAGTGCTTCACGGATAGCCGTCAGTTCGTCATTTTCGTACTTAGCTATAAGAGCATTTAACTTTTTACGGAAGTCTTTAGATTTGACTACTCCATAGGAGAGAGCTAAAGTCTTTAAGTCCTCGACTATATTAAATTCCTGCTTTGTATTTGTATCTTTAAGTAATTGTTCAAGTTTTGACAGCTTATCCATTCGCACTCACCTCCAAAATAAAAACACCCGTTAAAGGGTGCTTAAAATAAGTTTAAATACCGTTTTATGCAAGCTTCGCCATCCGCTAACTTTGGTGTTATCGGTGCTAAGTGTATAACAACCATTCATCAAGCGAAGACGAATCAATCCGCTTTCTGTTCCGGTATTTGTTCTGTGTCTTCAACAAAAGACACCTTTATTTCTTTTTCTTCTCCTGCAACAGTAATTTTGACTGTCGCTTTCTTGTATCTTCGTTCGATTTTAACGATTTTATCTTTGTACTCTGTCAAAAATCCGCTGACTATCTCGTAGCTGTTATCATCATTGAATTTCAGCACTGATGGCTCGGAAAGCAGTTCTGAAAGTTTGAGGATAAACTCCGATTCAGGGTTGCTTAACGGAATGGGGTTCTGACCTCCACCGAGAATTTTAATTATACCGCTTATGTTATTCATAGCGTAGTATTTTGCCCAGCTGTATCGCATAAAAACGAAAACATAGCCTGTAAAGACAATATATGTTTTCTTAATCCATTTTCCGCCCTTGCGGATAATACGATTTTCAGTAGGAACAGCAGTTGAAAAGCCACGCTTTTCTAAAGCATTTGCAACATCAAGCTCACTGTCTGTTCTGACATGAAGTACATACCATTCGTATTTATCCATTTCAAGCCTCCTTTGCCTGCTTTTTGAGCTTATTAATTTCATCCATAAGCTCGTTATACAAGCGTGGGTTACTTTTCTTAATTGTTTCATAAAGAAGGCTCTGATTTTCTTCGAGAGCAATCTGCTTGTCCGATTTAACATCAAGGTCTGTTTTGCGTTTGTAAGCAACTGCTCTTGCCAGTGCGGTTGCCTGCCTTAAAAGGTCATCAGCTGACACATCATCAAATTGACCTTCATCAAGCTTTGCAATAGCGTCAAAAACTTTTTGAGATGCCATTCGTAAAATAGCCTCGGCAGGGTCAAGCTCAGGATAACGCTCCGTTTCGGTAAGTATCATTCTAAAATTTTCCTGCGCAATTCGTAACTGCTGTGCGTTTGCTAAAAATCTTGATGCATAACGACTGACTGCCGCCTGCGACAGCTGCTCTCCGTTTTCAGAGAGATATGATACGATTTCTCTGTATGTCTGACCACTAACAAGCATTTGGTCTACTGTGTCCTTGAGATCAGCAGGAAGTTTATCAATCTTTCCGCAAGCCCTGCGGTTGTTTCTGCCCATAGTTACACCTCAACCGAGTTGTCGCTAATTGTGCCGTCAAGCAACTTAATGCCTTTCTGTGATAACTTTGCCTCAAGCTCCTCATATGGTACATCAGCAATATCCGCAAACTCTTTAGTTTTAATCTTACGAAGTAAGATGTACTCTGATAGGAATAAATAATTTACAGAAGAAAGAAAGTCATGCTCAGACACATCACCAAGGGCATATTTAACATCAGATAATTTCTCATAACCTACACGAAGAATGTTAATAGTTCTCAAAACCTGACCGTTGTTTTTAACAAAGTTTCTTGCTTTGATTTTCTGCATATATTCCTGTGCTGCATCAATCATCATTTCTTTTTCCTCCTCTGATAAGCTCCATAATTAGCTTGTTCTGTGTTTATTTCTTCTTTAACCTCGTTTATTGAGTTGTAATAATCTTTCTTTGTTAAGCAAGTATCCTTAATTTGTTCTACATCTGTCTGCAGTTTGCCGATAGATTTATTTACATCATTTTTAACATCTTTAAGCTCATCTTTCGTAACATAAGACAGTTGTATCTCTTTAATTTCCTTGTCGTGCCTGTCAGCCTCATTAATAGTACGCTTAAGAAAAAAGCCGATAATTGCTATTGCTCCTGTGACAATAAGACCGAACAACCACCAAGTGTCTGCCGTAAAATTCATATTTTCAACTCCATAAAAAATAAGGTATTATCAAGTTTCTAACTCAATAATACCTTATAATTCGGATATTTCGTAGAGGAAAAATATCCTTAATTTATTTCCTAATCGTCAAAGATACTAAGCTGACCGTCAAGCTGTCCGCCTGAACATATCAGTCTGACATATCGCTCTGATAAATCATACTCTTTCGCAAGCTGACTGCTGTTGTAACCGTTATATTTTGCTTTTATTTCAGCATTGCGTTCAACCTTTTGTAATTCCGTATATTTTTGAATATACACAGTATCGCCGCCAAAAGATTTGCACAGCTTAATATAGTTTTCAATACCTATTACCTCAGCTATATCACGCTGTGTGCCTATGAGATCATCAAGATGTATTTCCACCGTCCTTCCTCCTTTGAGCATTTGCAATGTATTTTTTTAGTATTTCAATCAGTTTAACTCCCTGTTGATATGTAAGCCAGGAGAAAGGGTCTTTCGGTATAGCGTCTATGTGCAGTTCCTTTTTTATAATTCCGCATAAGCGGTCGCCGAGCCTTGCTCTCGACGGCTTTATGTCAAGCTTTTCCAGACTATACATCAGCTGCCATACTTTCCTGATCTGACCGTCTGACATTTTGCCGATACCCTTTTCCTCACGCTTTTGTGCTTTGAAAGGATGCACCGTCTTTGGCTCTGTAAGATTAGCTATTTTAAGTTTGTTTGCAAGGTCTGCAACGACTTTTCTGTATTCCTGTTCATCAAGCTCTCGTACACTATTTTTCTGTGCTATGCTATACACAAGTTCGTGTAGCAGGTCATTTTTATTACCGCTTTCAACAAGTCCAAGCCTTGCGCCCATAGCATAAATTCTTTGAGTTTGCTGTGGTTTTAACAATTAATTCACCTCAGCTTAAAGAGATTTTTGTGCTTTCCTCAACCACAAATGCACTTTGAATTTTAAGAAGAATATCGTTAATATGTTCTTCATCATCAATGCCGTTAATAGTGAGAAGATTTTTAAAATCCTGCCAGACGGCAGCATCAGAAATGAGATAAGCATATTCCTTTGCATCTTCCTCCGACAAGGAGGTAAACTTTAAGATATTGCTGACATCCTTGTCATAATTAATGCCCTTGCACTTCTTAAGGAGCTGCTTACGCTCTTCATCAGACACGCCGTTCATCTGCTCAATGACTTCTTTTACAGTGCATTTAACATAATTTCCTGTCCAAAGACCTATCAGCATTCGCTTTGCCGGAGCTGATAAAGAATAGTCTGTCTTTTCTGTTACTGCGTCCTCGTATGCTTTACCAAAAATTATTGGTAAGAAAGAATCGTATGTAACCTTAAGACTTTCAGCTGTAACGGCTGTCAGGTCAAAAACATCACCCTCATATCGAATACTCTTATACTTCGTATTCTCAAGGTCAGCGGTGCACTGCTTTATAATTTCAGCCTCAAGCTTATCCTTACGCTCCTTGAGCTTTCCCATATCAACCTTAATTGCCGCAAGCTCATCAATCTGTTTTCTTAAATCAGTCATTTGTTACATCCACCTTTGCAAGTAATTTTTCAACACATTTGCGGCAAATAACAACATTGTCAGCAACGATTACATTCTCAACCGAACCGCAAAAGCGACAGCAGGGAGCTGACGGCTTAATTGTTACCGTTCCGTCAGCCGAGGTGCTAATATTAACAGCGTTGCCGGGGAACAATCCTGCCTCGGCTCTTATCTGCTTTGGCAAAGTAATTGAGCCGTTTTTACATATCTTTGATGTCTCCATATGTGTTTACCTCCTTAAAATTTATTTTTGAATTGTGTGTTCCTCACTCTGCATTCTCACGGGCTTGTGACCGTTCCTAAGGAGCTGCATTAAGGAACAGGGAAATTATCCCTGATTCCAATACTGATCAATACTTTTCAACAAAGCATTTAAGTACATATTTGCTATTGCTTTTCCTTTTTGATTTTTTATTTTTTCAAGATAAATCACAATTAAGGATGCAAGTTCTACTGTTACATCCAAAGGATTTCCGGCAATAGTGGCCTCTCTTTGCTCATCATCTCCGATTACTGAGATAATAACGGTTTTCTCTGCAATAATAGCTTTCTTGGCTTTCTCCATCAAATCGTTTATGTATGCACAGCCTGCCTTTTTAGCTATCTTTTCATCAAAAGTAATATCCATTATAAAACCTCCAAAATTTCAATGCTTTTATTGTTGTCGATAAAGTGCTTTTTCATCTTGTTGAAATTAGTCCAATATGAGAACCACTCCTCGTAGGCATATCTGTCTGCTAATTCTTTTTTAGCTTTCTTACTGCGTATGCCATAAGCCTTATAATCTGCTTCTTTAACAAGTGTTCTCTTCTTACAGCAGAGGAAACGCCTGCGTTCCTCACAATCTTCTGCAAGCCATTTGCCTTTAAAACTTCCGTTAATCCATATTGCAATAGCGTTTTTAAACTGTGATTTTTGGCATAATGTAAGTGTTACTTCGTATCCGTCAATAAGCAGCTTAACTCCCGGTAATAAAACGGATTTTAAGGCTTTATCGACCGTTTTCCAATCTTCTGCGGTCACTGTTATCCCTCTTTTCTTTCAAATAAACTGCAAAAATCAGTTGCTGGATTCATACCACCACGATTTATAATCAGGCAAAAACAATTGTTTTTAGTTATAATGCCATTTTTACAATTTTTGCACAAAACACCAAGTTTCTGTGCTTCTTTTAACAGTTGGTTTGATTGATTATTTTTTGTTAGCATTCATTTTAACCTCCTTGAATAAACTGCAATAATCGCACCTTTCAACAGCAGAGTTTGAAGATATGCAATAACCTTTTTGACTGTTAAGGATACTTTTGCTGTAATTCAGACAGTTACCGCAAATACTGCCCTTACAAATATGTATTGCGGTAACTTCCTTTTGCTTTTCATTTTCTGCGTGAATTAACATTCTTATTCCTCCTAAATAGTCTTAATACATCTGTTTTTAACGCCCAGCCAAAGCAGATGCAAAGCACTACACAAGGGATAAACAGCATTTCAACGCCATATGAGGCTATGCGAAATCCCATCTTTTCGAGCATTGCAAGGGTAATTGCTCCCATACAAAATCCTGTTAAAACATACAACATAATTCTCTTTAAGCTCATTTTAAATTCCTCCGTAAACATTAATTTTCATGGCTTTAGCCATTGCAAGTAAACCGTCATATGTAATATTGCCGTTGTCAACTGCATTTGAAAATACATTACTTGCTCCTCGAATACCCTGCTCTGAGCGAGATATTCCGAGCAGTAAACCTTTTGCTTTTTCGTCATCTGCAACAGGTGGGAAAAGCAACGCTATATCATTTGCAGTAATTGATGTTGTGTGTCTGATTTCAGTAAGTTTTGTTCTGTTTCTTATCTGAGCGAAAGCCTCCTTACTTCTGCCTGTATTGGTTACAGTTTCAATGTTGCCGACAAGGCAAATACCGAGTGTGGGGTTGCTATCGAAGAAAGCTCTGATTGCCTCAATAGTCTTTATAGGAAGGTGCTGAGCTTCATCAATGATAATCACCTTGCGTTCTCCTGCAAAGCTGTCTGACAGCCTCATCCACATTTCATCCTTGCGACCACTTGCCGTAATCTTCTGAGTACGGCACATCAGCTTTAAAAATGCGTTAAGAGTAACCAGACAAGGATTAACGGTAACATATATCGCCGAAGTAGGAAAATCCTCTGCATACTTCTTACAAGCCATAGTCTTTCCGATTCCTGCATCTCCGCACTCAATAGCCAGACCGCCCTTGAGGTGACACAAGCGGATTGTTTCATATACTCCCTCACTTATGCCTGTAGGCTTGTATGTACCGCTTACAACTGCACTCCTGAGGTTTTCCGCTGCGTTCTTGTTTGCAAAAGCCTCGGTCAATGAAGCTTCAAACTTAGCTATATCACCCTTGAATTCACCTTTAAGGTAAGTTGAAATATACGCAGGTGACCAACCAAGTGCTTTAGCCGCTTGATTTTGCGAGCCTTTGCAAGCGTTTTTAATATAATCTCTTAGCTTTTGCTGTAATTCAGGATTGATTGACATATTTATTCCTCCCTCTGTCTTTCTTCAAGATTCCTGATCATTTTTGCTTTATCAATTTTTACTATATTATTCTGACCGACTGCCTGTTTGATTTCGGCAGGCTCTTCATCGGCACGGTGTACGGAAATAATCTTAGGACTAAGCTCATCAGACTTGAGTTTATTCTCCTCTGCTGTGGCAAGAACAAGCTCAAGTGCTGTCTTCTTGCCGAGAGCCGTAATCTGAGTTGCTTTCAGCTCTTGCTTGGTAAGCTTTTCAAAGCTCTTTACTTTGCGGAGAGCCTTAGCAACAGCGTCCTTTGATGAGCCGTAAGCAAGTACCGCATCATTATCTACATGCACTGTCATAATGTAGTTATCCTGTAAATCGTACACTCTCACGGTTGAAATGTCCTCCGGATCGTATCGGCAATACATATCTTTACCAAAGTAATTGAGGATCAGCTCATCATTGTAGTAATCAATCTTTTCTCCTGCAATAGTAAGATGGACACCTCTTCTACCGACCTTCTGACTTCTTGTAGAACGCATAAGCATAAGGTTGAGATCAAGCTCTGATGCAATACGCTTTTCCTTGAGCTGTTCTCTATACACCTGCATACGAGTTTTGCCACTGTCAGAATTAACAGCACCGCTATATTGCTTTTCATTCATATAGTAAGTGAGTATATCCTCAACTGCGTTTGTAAATTCTTCATCAGTAGGGATTTTATCATCATCTTTAAGAACAAACTTAAGCCTTTCAGGGCGTTCTACAACATTTCCGCCTGTATAAGTCGGGAATAATCTCGATAGCCTGTCCTTGACATCTCTGAATCTGCGTTCAATGATTTTAGCCTTTGCGTTTCGTACAAGAGCATTTGTCATTTTTATTCCAAGACGCTCAAATATAGGTGGCGGTGTAAATTTGCCCTTTTGGCTTTTCTTAGTTCTGTGTCCAAGTCCGCCGACATCAAAGGTTAAAAATTCTCTACCGTTATCTACATATATATTTTCTGGTATTCCGTATTTCATAATACCTTTTCGCAGAGCAATGAGCGTAGCCTGTGAGGACGGAGCAGATGTTACATAACAGCCTGTAAAAATACCCGAACGAGCATCAAAAAACGCTGTAAGGTAAAGTCTGTGAACACTTCCGTCCGCTCCTTTTGTCTGAACATCGAAGGTGTGGTTATCTGCAATCCACCATTCATTCGATGCCATACCCTCATATGTTCTGCGTATGTACGGAGCACATCTATCTCTAAATGCTTTCATTCCCTCACGCCCCATAATCTCAAGTGGCTTTGGAATATCATTCTGTACTTTACGATAAAATGCCGAATAAGCCGGCAGTGGTAAGAGCTGAGGAGCAGCTTGTTTAATCCACATATTAGTGTACTCATAACAAGCCTTAATCGGGTGCTGAGCCTCATCAAGATAAAAGCTCATAAAGCAGTCCCACGCTACATCGGGTATAGTTGATGTACCCTTTTTCCAACTTCCTCGGTTGTCAATCAACCCTGCAAGGTCATCTTCTTTTAAAGCCTTTTTCTTTCTATATAAAATGCTTTTTGAAATGTTGATTTCAGGGTTTGCAACCTGTTGCAGCTGGACAAATTTTTCGGTAGCATTCACTTTGCTCAACTTTGATGTTGCACAATATTCATCCCACGACTTGATAATTCGTATCCAGCTTGCAATTTCTTCTCGCTGTTCAGCCGAAAATTCATCAAATTCCTTGTGAGGTCGTTCTGTCTTGCGTTCAGGTAACAAATCCTCAGGGATAGGTATTGCGTGAGATTTATAATATTTAAGTTGTTCTGAATGAGAAAGCTCCGATAAAGGTATTAAATACTTTTTTCGATTGTTGTTGTTCACTGTTTCGTTACTGCAGATATTGCCACCCGAAATAAGCATTTTTATATATCTTTCAGAACATCCTCGTATTTCAGCAACTTCTTTAACTGTAAGATAAGTCAAAAAATCACATCCTTTTGACCTGCCATCATCAGAGCAGGGAGGTCATTTCCTGCTGACCGCCTTGCGGCGGTTTCGGCTTTAGCTGAGTTGAGCGGACGGATTGTTAATACCATTTCTCACTAAAATAGTATTAAGTTCTGAAAACTCATCCCAAGTAATTGCTTTCAGCTTATAAGCCATTTCGGCTTTTCCATATGTTTGGTATGTTAAGTTAAGAGAATGACTGTTCAAAGCGTATCTCGCTTCTCTGTGTAGTTTTTCTAAAATGTCACTCATAATTATTCTCCTTGATTTTTCTTGTGTCCCCGGCATAGTCGATATGCCGTTTGATATGTTCGTTATATCTGCCGCTTTTCTTAGCTTCATATACTATGTCTGAAATCTGATTAGGATTTCTGTCAAGGTCATTGCCTATTTGCTCTGTACTGTCACCTCGCCAATAATACACGCAAACAAGAAATTCAGTATCTTCTGTAAGTTCTCTGTACGGCTTTTCAACTTTCTTCTTAGGTTTGCGAAGAGGGTGTCCGCACCTGTAGCAAAGCTTTTGGAATGGATAAACAGTTTCAAATCTTACTTCGCATTTTGCACACTTCTTACTGATAAGCTCGCCCATAATGAGCCTCCTATTTAAAATTTAAAAAGACCTTGCAATAAATTCCTTGACCGCTGCTGCACGATCGGAGAAGTAACTTCCACTGTACGGATCACCGTCACTGTCAAGCCACCATACAACCCAAGGCTCAACCGCTTTTGGATTGTGAGCAATAATTACACGATTATTTACATTTCCTAAAACTGTGTATCTGTTAAATACTTTTCCAATCATTTTTATGCCCCCTTGCAAAGCTCATCAACAGTTGTGTTGAGTGCGGCTGCTAATTCAAGACTAACCGCAAGCGAGGGGATTTTTACACCGTTTTCTATATGAGCAATCATTGTTTGATTAACGCCTACAACCTGAGCAAGCTCTTTTTGTGACAAGCCTTGTTGTTTTCTGAATTTTTTTAGATTTTCAGCTATTTTCATTGCAATACCTCCTTGTTTTTAAAATATGACTATGGTATTATTAAGTAAATAAATTACTATGGTATTATTATACTACGCATTTGCTAAGTATTCAAGATAAAATACTTCGCTTTTGCAAAGTTTGGAGATGTGCATAAATGTTTAGTGATATTTTTAAGCAATTACTACAAAATTGCAATGTTACAGCTTATCAGATGTCAAAAGATACTGGTATTTCTGAATCTTTAATAAGTAATTGGAAAAGCGGAAGACAACAACTTCAAAGTATGATAGCTTAAATATCCTTGCTGATTATTTCAATGTTTCAGGAGATTTTCTGCTTGGCAGAACTGATGAAATGCCCAAACAGGTTGAAAAGCAGGAATCACAAGTTGTAAAAGAACCAACAAAAAGCAGAATTATTCCTTTATATATTACCGGAGCTTCTGCCGGCACCGGTAATTGGTTGTCTGATGATATTCCTGTTGAATGGATGACTATTCCCAAAACTTCTCTAACAGAACAGGCTGATTTTATGCTTAAAGTTAGGGGAGATAGTATGCAGCCTAAATTCTTCGATAACGATGTTCTATTAATAAAAAAATCTCCTTCAATTTTAGAAGGAGAAATCGGAATTTTCATTTTGAACGGTGATTCATATGTTAAGCAAATGGGAAAAGGAGAGCTTATTTCCCTCAATCCTGCATACAAACCAATCAAATTAGCCGAGTATGATGACATTCGCTGTGCAGGCAAAGTTATAGGCACAGTGGATTTTGAATAAATATACACATTTTATAAATAATTATGTAAAGCTGTTAAATAAACCGATTATTAACAAACAAACTATTAAAATGTTAAAAACATAGTGTTTATCGTAATAGGAAGTGAGTTCCTATTAAATTGTATTTTTCTTCCCTTTGATTTGCTTTAAGTAATTCATTAGTTTTATTGAATAATTCCAATAAAAAGCCGATTTAAAGCCGTTTTAAACGCTTTTAAACACCCGATATTTAAAATATTACGGAGTAATCATTCTGCCACAAAGCAGTCTAATTACTCCGTTTTTCGTTTTCGCACTAAATAGAAAAAACAAGCCGTTTTTCAAAGTGTAATCTTTTTTTACACCTAAAAAACGGCTTGTTTACTATATTTTTATACTTTTAACTTTTTTTAACGGCTTTTTACGCTTTTTCCTATTCTATGTGAAAACTTACAGACAGCTTGTAAATCACGCATTGCAGCTATGTGCCGAGCAAAATTTCAATGTACAGCTTGCAGAGAAAAAAGATATTAAAAAGATGTTGTCGATTTATCTTGAGCATACATCATACGATGAAGAGTTGCCTGATTATGACGGCGAACAATACGGATTATCTAAAAATGAAAGCCTTAAAAATTTTGTGGATATAATTGCACCGTCAATTATGGACTTTAAGCACAGGCGATATTACATAGTAGGTAATACATACAGAAAAGTTTTTGCTATCAGAAGATATAAAACCGAAACAGAACAAACTGCAATACTGTCTGAAATCGGTGAAATGGGCGGTGTAACATTACATATATATAATGAAAGAGTTACACCGTCAGAGCAAGAAAAAATCTTTGAAAAGCAGAACGAAAAAATATGGGCGATATTGCAGAGGCAAAAACTATGTCTAAGTCAATAGACAGCAAGGAAAATATTTTAGACATAGAAAAAATACTCAAAGAATCGCACCGAACAAAAGAAGAGTTTATACATTGCTCTGTTTATGTAGAAGTAATAGCTAATTCTCTTAATGAACTAAGAGATATGCAAATAAAAGTATGTTCAACGCTCAATAAAAATCATGTAAAATACGATGAATTGTATATGCAGCAGCGTGACGGTTTTGCTTCGGTAGCTCCTTTTGGACTTGATATGTTTGATAAAGAATTTGCAAGAGTATTACCTGCAAGTTCAGTGGCTAACCTCTTCCCCTTCAGCTACTCCGGCAAAACAGACCCTAAAGGATTGTTCTTTGGTCGAGCCGTACACGGTGGAAATATTCTTGCCGATATTGACCATAGAGATACCGATAAAACCAACGGTCATATAGCAATTTTCGGTAACTCCGGTGAAGGTAAGTCATTCCTTATAAAATTGCTTATATGTCTTTTCCGACAACAGCAGAAAAAAGTTTACAGTATGGATTCTGACAAAGAATGTATAGATGTAACTAACGGACTCGGCGGCACAAACATTGATATGCTGTCAGGCAAGTATTTTATAAATGTAATGCAGCCTCGCCTTTTGAATGATCCTCTTGATGACAGCTATACTGATGATGAACCTGTTGCGTTTAAGCATAAAACAATTATTTCTCAACATATAGCATTTCTCAAAGATTTCTTTAAAACATATAATCCTGCTATTACAACAGCTGAACTTGATACTCTTGAAATAATGCTTGAAGAACTGTACAAAAAATTTCATATTACAGACCGTACCGATTTGAGCAAGCTTACAAATGTTGATTATCCTATACTTTCAGATTTGTTCAAAGAAGTTGAAAGACAGCTTAATATTTATGATGAAGTTTCAAAAATTAACGGAAAAGAAATGCTTTTTACAAAAGATACTCTCCGTAATCTTGCACTTTGTATTCGTTCAATATGTATCGGTACGGACTCTACATTCTTTAACGGTTATACAAACATTCCGAATGCAGACCACATAAATTTTGATGTAAAGAATTTATTAAACACAAACGAAAACTTAAAAAATGCAATGTATTTCAATATTCTTTCGTTTATGAATAATAAATTTTTGACAGAAGGTAATACGGTTGTAATCGTTGACGAGCTGCACGAGGTAATTAAAAGTTTAATTGTAATTATGTATCTGCGATCATTTGTTAAGCGTGGCAGAAAGAAAAACAGTAACCTTGTTATCGCTTCACAAAATATTGAGGATTTAATGATTCCGGGGGGTTGTTGAATATACAAAGCCGTTCTTCTCAATACCTACTCACCGTTTTCTCTTCTATCCCGGCACTGTCAATATTAAGGAGTACAAAGCTATAACTAATATGCTTGATGAAGAATGGGAGCTTATACAAATAAGTAAAAGAGGTCATTGTCTGTACTGCTGCGGTAATGAACGCTACTACTTACAAATTATTGCACCGGAATACAAAAAAGAGTTATTCGGCACAGCAGGTGGTAAATAAATGACTACAGCAGTTAAGTATTTTTTGCTTATCATTAATAACAAGAAAGCAAGAAATACAATTATAGGAATAGTCATAGGTGTTATAGCCGCCGTTTTATTTCTGTTGATGTTTACATATGAATCTACACAACAAAATGCAGCACCAATTGCAGAAAAAGCAAAAGAAGAGTACAGCTTTTGGCAAACTCACACTCCAGGCAGTCAAAATTTATCCTGTCAAGGTGAACGCTATTGCTCATATTTTAAATCTTCTGTGACAGATTGGTGCTGTTATTTTGTCGGTTACTGTATTCAGGAATCAGGCTATGAAACCAAAGATTTTGGCTTTGCACCGGGAACTATTATTTGGACAAACAACCTAAAAGAGCTTGGAAAATTAAAAAGTGCCGATAACTATACACCGCAAGTCGGCAACTTAATTTTCTTCGATTACGGTGGCAGAAGCCATTATAAAGCAACCGGTAATGTAGATCATATAGGCATAGTTGTTGAAGTAAAAGATAATTCTGTTACAGTAATTGCCGGCAATGAGTACAATGGCCAAACCTCCAACTGGGCAACTGTAAGTTATGTAAATAAATACATATTACAATTAAACGATGACAGCATAGCTTGCTATGGAGCGGTTGGTTCAGCAATTGAAAAAGGTCTTGCAAATGTAACAAGAAATGTTATTACTCACAATGAAGTAGGTGTATTTTACAACGAACTTGATAACAGTGATTTCGGTTCTGTTATAGCTAATGATAACGGTGCTCTGTCAGTAGGTGCATACGGTTGGCACGGTAATAACGCATTATCACTCTTGCGTAAAGCATACAGTATAAGCAATGCAGAAATTAACCGAGTAGCTTTATCTTACTCAAATACCGGTAGGAAAGTTATTGCCGCTATAACAAACGGAAGCGATTGGTCAAGTTATGTCCCTGACAGCTATACTTGCTCATGTATTAAAGCAATGCTGCTTACGAATGCAGGCATAGAAGCACAAAATCAAACATCAACAGAAAATGCGGAAGAATATATCGCAATTTGTCAGGAAAATAATATCAATGATAAGCGAGCTATCGTTTACTGTGCAGATATATTAAATCAATTTGGCACAGGTTCATTTGATAAAAATGTTTACGGCAACGGTCATAATGGTGTTTTATACGGTGTATCTAACGCAACTCTTGATTCTGTTTATTCTTCTAAAAGGGCTTGGAGTGACAGCAACTACAGCTATGAAACAAGACGAAAATGGACATATGACTACCTAAAAGGCTTATCTGACACGGATTTCAGCTAACAAGTGTCCCACGGTGGGACACTTGTTGCTGCTTTGGTATATGAAAGGAAGAAAAATGAAAAAGAAATTTATTATAGCTACGGTCGTTATTTCTGCAATAACAGTTATTGTAACAGGGTGTGGTTTGAAAGATGATACTAATAAAACAGAATCGACTACTGCTCCTGTTACAGTTGAAACCACAACTATGAACACAGAAAATTTGCAGCAAAGGATTGAGGAATTGGAAAGTGAAAAGCTCAAATATGACAGACTGTTTAATATTGAAGTCAAAGATGTCATTGATAAATATTGTCAGCTTTATCTCTCCTACTCCGGTTCACAAAGTAATAATATTTCTCAGCTCAAGGATTACTTATCAGATGATTATTATAATCAATTACAAACAACAATAGGTCACAGCACATACGATGATAATTATGAGCAAGCTACAGGCTTGGTACAATTGTATGTTTCTGACTATGAGGATAACGGTTCGTTTAATGTTATGGCTATTTGCAGTCAGACAATCATATACAACGATGAAGTGTCAAACTCAAATGTAACATACAATTTCAATATGGGATATTACGATAATATATGTAAAATTCGTTCAGTCGAGAAAATCTTTTAAGAGGTGATTTTATGATACAGTCAGATAGATTTTTTAACAAATTAACTTTAACCAATGATAATATACCTGATGATAAATTATTAGGCTCTTGCTTTTATCTTACATCAAAAGTAATAGACGAAACTGCTGTTAAAGCCAAAAATATTCTTAATTCAAACACTCTTTCTTTCGTTTATAACGCTTCTGTCGAATATTTATACCAAAAATATCTTGAAGATCCCGAAAAAATAAAAAGTATTTTTCGAGAAGAAAGAGAAAAATTTGATATAATTCCTAAAAAACAAAAAAGTCTTTATATTACCAAAAAGAGTTATAGAATGCTGATGTTTCTTAAAAGAGAGCTTTATATTTCAAGAGGATTTGTAATGCAAATAGCAATTGAGCAGTATTATAACTATCTTTGTTCAGATGAATACCTTACACTTTTAATTAATAAGCGTAATGAAGTTTTAAAGGAGGATAGCGTATGCAATCAGTAAACAAACAGCAGATAAGCGTTCAATTGCCTTTATCAACGATAAATAAAATTGAGAGCTTAAAGAAACTTGATGACGGCAAAACAAGCAGAAATAAGATAATTGAATCAGCTGTTGATTTTTACTTTGGCTATAAAACATCTGAAATTACTCAAGATTATCTATGCTCTATCGTAGGACAAAAAATTGAAGGTATGATAAACAATGCTTCAAACAGAACCTCAAAGCTGCAATTCAAAGAAGCTGTTGAAATTAATGTGCTTACTCGTATCGTTGCAAGTATGATGGAACTTGACAAAGACTCATATGATAAAATGCGTAGAAAAGCTGTAGAAGATGTTAAGGCAAGCAAAGGTATTATATCAGCATATGAAGCTCAAACATAACGGAGGCTGCTATGGTTGGCACAAGGTTTATTTTAAACTCCCGTTACTTTCATATAGCCAAACCTGGAGAAAAGCTAAGCGATCACGCCTTAAGCGGTGAGCATGCAGCAAATCTTGTACGGTATTGCGGTACAAGGGAAACTGTTGACAAAAACATTGATATGGCAGATGATTTACCGATTACTTTTAAGCAAAAAGTATCTGTTAAAGATTTACTTAATCTCTGTACAGAAAAAGGTCTTAGTGCAGAGTGTGAAGAATACAAAGCTTATGAAGCTAATCCTACAAGAGCGAATGCTTCAAGTTTAATGCTGCATTTGGCAAATAAGCTTTCTGAAAATACTTCATTAAATCTATCGGAACAAAACATAGTAAATGAAGCTATCAGATTGGCACAGTTTTATGATGTTAAAAATCGACCTGCAACAAAGAAACAAGAAGAAACTATTAAAGAATTTCTTGAACAATTAAATTATAAAGATGATGAGGATAAACCGTTGGAATACACCGATTATATCAATAATCCGACTATGTCAAATGCCTCTGACCTTATATCAAGACTTGCGGAAGAATTACTGTTCAACGAAGCAGGAAATTTGATAGAATATACAGCTAAAAGACCGGGTGCTTATAAAGTCGGTGAGCACGGTTTATTTTCATCATACCCTGATGTAGATCTTGACAGAGTTGCAGAAGAAGTATCAACTCATGACGGAAACATATGGACTGACATTCTCTCGCTCAGACGAGAGGACGCTGACAGGCTCGGTTATGACTGCCAAAAGCCATGGAAGGATTTAATAATGTCTAAAGTTGATCTTATCGCAGAAGCTCACGGTATAAACATTAATAATCTGCAATGGTATGCTGGTATGCACAATACAGGTCATCACCCGCATGTACATTTATTTGTTTACTCAACAGACCCAAAAGAAGGCTTTTTGTCTAAGAAAAATATTAAGAATTTAAAATCAGAGTTTGTTAATGAAATTTTCAAAGATGAACGACAGGAAATTTATATTAATAAAGACAAATACCTCAACGAGCTAATCAGTCAGAGTAAAGCTTTACTAAATAATCTGCTTTCCGAACCTAATCAATATATTTCCGATGAAACTTTAAAATACTTAGTTAATCAAATGTTGACCCTTTCAAGCAAAGATTTCAGCAAAGGAAGAAATACTTACGGCTTTTCTTCACCTGACAAGAAAAAACTTGTAGATGATATTCTAACCACACTTGTAAGCAATAACAACCAACTGTCAAATCTTTATGATAAGTGGTGTGATGAAAGCTACAGTTTGAGTAAATACTATTCAAAAAAAGATTTGTAAAGCCTGACATTTCCAAAATTGATAAATTTACATCTATCAAGAATTATATTTTAGAATGTGCAAAATCTATGAATCAAAGCGGAACATTTATAACTGCAACTGATGATATTACGATTTCTCCCCCACCGAATATTACAGCTCCTGCAGAAACAGAACCGCAATCAGCAGATAATGATAACGGTTTTATTGATGATACAAAGCCGGAAGAATACGAATATACAGAGTTACAAAAAATTCCCTCATTTATACTTGGAAATGAAGGAAAGGAAGTTATAGATTTTAAAAAAGCGTATCAAAATTCAAGTGATTTGCAAACCAGAACTGCACAATCTTGCAGAAAACTTGCGGATTGTTATTACTACGGAAAAGGTACTGAAAAAGATTATAATGCGGCTCAAATGTGGTACGGTATTGCTGCCGACAGTTATGGTGACAGTATGTCTGCATATAAACTCGGACAAATGTATTTATACGGTACTAAAGATACAGAAATCAATAAAGAACTTGGCAACTACTATTGCAAAACAGCTTTTATTCAATTCAGAGATGGGTTAAAAAACAGAAATTACTTTTATGAACTCGAAAATGATTCTGACAATTTGCATTATTACAGTGAAGTTGATTCTTATGAAGCATATATTGAATACCTGTTAGGCCGAATGTACCTTAAAGGCGAAGGTGTTGAACAGGATTATCGCTGCTCAAGTAATGTTTTTAGTCTTGCTGCAAAAAACGGTTATTCGCATGCTTACTACTACCTTGGCAATCAATTTTATTATGGCCTTGGTTTTACTCAAGATTATGAAAAAGCATTTGACTATTACTTAAAAGCAGATAGAAAAGGTGATAAATATGCGGCATACAGACTTGGAAAAATGTATTTGTCCGGTGAGGGTGTAAATATTGATATACAGCAGGCAGAGCATTATTTTTCAAAAGCAACTAAAACAGTTGTGCTTGCAAATTATGACCTTGCAAAGCTGTATGAGGATTATGCCGATGATTTTAATAATGTTTCAAAAGATTATATTAACGGCTTATATAAAAAAGCATTGGAGGGTATGATAGAACAAGAAGAAAACGATATACAAAATGCTTTTACAGAAATGCGTATAGCAAATATGTATCTTGCAGGAAAAGGCACAGATATTAACGTTAATTCTGCAATTGAGTGGCTCAATAAAGCAGCTAAACAAGATAATCCAAATGCAGCATATCAGCTTGGTTACATATACTCTTCCGAAAAATACAATATCATTGATGAGCAAAAGGCTAACGAAAATTATAAAAAAGCCTGCTTGGAATATGAGAAAGCAGAAGAAGAAAACAGTAATGTTACGGCTGAAAGCAGACTTGGTAAGATGTATCTAAACGGCTGCGGTGTTGAGAAAGATATTCAAAAAGCTGTAATTTGGCTAAAAAAGGCTACATTAAACGGTAGTGCTTCATCTGCTGCATACACGCTTGCAAAGCTATACGAAAACGGTGAAGGCGTCGAAAAGAATATTGAAGAGGCATACAGTTATTATCAAATATCTGCTGTACTCGGTAACTTCTACGCAAACTATCAAGTCGGTAAAATTTCTCTTCAAAAGGGAGAAATTGAAAGCTGTTGAGAATTTTCAAGAAGCAGCAAAAGGAAATATATCTCACGCTTGGTTTAAACTCGGTAAAATATATTCAGACGAAAGTTACGGACTATATGATATTTCAAAAGCTCAGCTATGCTACAGTAATGCTTTAAATCTTTACATAACAGATTATACCCAAAATCCTGATGACTTTACAGCCTATAGACTCGGAAAAATGTATTTTAACGGTTTAGGTACTGATATTGACATAAATAAAGCTATACATTGGTTTTCACAAGCTGAAAAACTCGGCAATACAAATGCTGCCTATCAGTTAGGTAAAATAGCATTTGAAAACAATGATATTGAAAATGCTATAAAACATTTTCAATATGCAGCACAAGGAAATATATCTAACGCTTGGTTCGATCTTGCTAAAATTCATTCAAACGAAAGTTATGCCCATTATGATATTGCAAAAGCTCAGCTATGCTACAGTAATGCTCTAAATCTTTATATAACAGATTACAAGCAAAATCCTAATGATTATATTGCTTATCGTCTTGGTAATATGTATTTAAAAGGGTTAGGAACCGATATGAACATTAATCAAGCTATATATTGGTTTTCCGAAGCTGAAAAATTTGAAAATGCAAATGCAGCTTATCAGCTCGGTTATATCTATCACTCCGAAAAATACGGATTACAAAACAATGAGCTTGCAAGTAATTATTTTAGAAAAGCATTATCGGCTTATCTTATCCGGTTTAATAACAATCAAACAGATTCAGAATTAGCTTTGCGAATAGGTACTTTTTATCAATACGGATTGGGAATCGAACGAGATATTGAAAAGGCTCTTTTGTGGTATAAAAAGGCTGTTGAACTCGGAAATATAAAAGCACAGCAAAAAATTGAAGAAACTAACACGCAACAGCAAATAACAGTGCTTAATCTTGCCTCTATAGCCGCTCATATGGGCAAAATTATTAATACAGAAACAATTGCCGCAGCAAAGCAAAAATACACATCTGATTCAAAACAGCTAAGAGATGAAAAAATACAAAAAATACAATTAGGTCACGCTGTATCTGACAATCCAATCAGCTATGACTATTAGGGAGGTTAAAGAATGTCAAAATTTATTCCGTTTACAGATGAAGAGTTGTATCAGGCTCATCATAAAGATATTAAAGAATATCTTGAAAGTATAGGAGAAAAAGTTTTACATAGCGGTACAGAATATATGTGGGAAGCACATGACAGCGTAAAAATACGAGGTCATATTTGGTACAGACATTCTACAGGTGAATCGGGTACGGCAGTAAATTTTCTGATGACATTTTTTGATTTTAGTTTTCAAGAAGCAGTAATAACTTTGCTTGACGGAAATTACAAAGCTACAAGCAATTCAAAGCCTGTTGATTTTATAAACGAACCTGATATTTACCATAAAAAAGACAGAGTAGTTTTACCTCAAAAAAACACAAACAACAAACGCTTGTATGCTTATCTGTGCAATTCACGCTGTATTGATTACAGTGTTGTCAGATACTTTGTAAAAAAAGGTCTTATATATGAAGATAAAAGCAACCACAACATTGTATTTCTCGGCAAAGATAAAAAAGGAATAGTCAGGTATGCCGGATTAAAAGGTACGCTTACTGTTAAATCTTTTAAAGGTGAGATTACCGGAAGTAACAAAATATACTGCTTTAAGCACATTGGTTTGTCTGATGTGCTTTTTGTTTTTGAAGCTTTTATTGACTTATTCAGTTTTATTACTTTGTATCAGCTTGACGAAAACTGGCACACATACAACTATATAGCTTTAGGAGGGCTGAATTTAGAAGCTTTGAAAAAATGTGTTGAAGATTACCCGCATATAAAGAAAATCTATATATGTACAGATAATGATATTAACAGTTCTGACGGCAAAAATCACGGACAGGACTTTGCAAAAAAAGCACAAAAAGTATTTCAGGACAAATATAAAACTGAAATAATAACCCCTAATCTAAAAGATTGGAATGAAATTTTAAAACAAAGGAGTCAAAGTTATGGAAAGTAGCTCAACAAGCGGAATTATTATATTTTCAATAATCGTATTAGTTGTACTTATAGCTGCGTACTTTATATCATCAAGCGGCAAAAATTTAAACTCTATTAAAAGCAAGCCTGTCGGTGACGGCCAATTCGGTGACCAAAAATGGGCCACCAAACAAGAATTAAATAATAATCTTGTTATTATACCATATGAACCCGAAAAGTGGAGAAATGGCGAAAACAGGCCACAGCTTGAGGGCATTATACTCGGTGCAGTAAAAAGCGGTAAAAAAGTATCTGCATACATCGATACATCTGATAATCATACTCTCTCCGTATCTGCTCCGGGTGGCGGTAAAACATCTTCTTTCGTCTATCCTAATCTTGAATTTTTAGCGGCCGTTGGCAATCCTTTTTTCGTCACAGATACAAAAGGTGACGCTCATCAGACATATGCACCTGTTTTGGAAAAATATTACGGGTACAAAACTTATGTAATAGATTTAAGAAATTCTACTCGCAGTGACAGTTACAATCTGATGTATCTTGTCAATAAATACAATGACCGCTATGAATCAACAAAAAGTCTTGCAGACAAAGCACGGGCTGAAACATATGCAAAAGTTCTTTCAAACTCAATCGTACATATGGACGGTTTCAAAAGTGCAGGACAAAATCAATACTTTTACGAATCTGCAGAAGGCATTATTACAGGCGTTATCTTACTTGTATCCGAACTTTGTGAACCCGAAGAAAAGCACATAGTATCAGTTTTTAAAATAATTGAACAGCTCCTTGAAATTGACCCACGAACAGTAAATAAAAAAGGAGTAATGCCTACAACTTATCTGACTGAATTATATACAATGCTGCCGACTAATCACAAAGCAAAATGGTTTATGTCTGCCACAGCCTCTGGTGCTTTTCAGACTACTGCAAGCGTTATGTCAACAGCAATGAGCCGTATGCTTTCCTTCATTGATACAGAAATGGAACAAATGATATGCTTTGACAGTGACCTTGATATTGAAAACTTTATTAACGGCAAACAAGCAATATTCTTTGTTGTTGATGAAAAATCAAGCACAAAAAATTTTTTAGTAAGCTTACTTGTAAGGCAAACTTATAACGAATTACTTTGTGCCTCTGAACATTTTGAGAACAACAAGCTGCCACATCGAGTATACTACTACCTTGATGAATTTGGCACATACACAGCCATAGAGAGAGTTGATCAGATGTTTTCTGCAGGCAGATCAAGAGGTATCATTTGCTGCCCGTTTTTACAAACTACAACGCAGCTTGATCAAAAATACGATCAGAATACAGCAAGCGTTATAAAATCAAGCTGTCAGAATGTAATGTTCAGTTACATAGCACCTACTTCCCCTGACGCAGAAACTTTTTCAAAAATGCTTGATAATCAGACGGTAATGTCAGGCTCTGTTTCGCAAAAGCAAAACAGCTTTTCAAACAATAACAACGCAAATTCCGTTACTTACAATATGACAAAAGCCTTTAATGACACCGGGGCAAATTAAAAGAATGAAAAAAGGTGACTGGGTGCTTATGAAAACAGGTATGCACCCGGCACAAATGAAACTCCTCAAAAGCGAGGATTGGGGACTGTCGCTTAATGAAGAACCCTATAAAGCAAAGAAAAGCACTATAAGAGAGGTAAGCTATGCCGACCGCACAAGATTATTTTCGGCTCTGCTAAGTAAATATCCTACAGCAAAGGCATATACCCCACCTGTAGGCTCATCTGCAGAACCGGTACAGACTCACGAAAAAAAGCCTGTACTAAAAACATATATTTAAAACTAAGTCTGTTGCTCTTGCAGCAGACTTTTTTAATTGCTTAATTCACACGGTCTTGAACAATTAAAAAAAGTCCGTTTCAAGCAGCTTCAAAATACGGAGGAATTATAATGAAAAAATTAAATAACAAAGACATAGAAATCGCAGTAGAAATTGACGGTGTATATGCACAGGGATTTGGTATGCTTGCTCAAAAAGTTATGCTTGAAAAAGAACTGCCTTTACAAAGCAAGGCTATTTATGCCTACTTAGCTTCTTATGCAGGTTCAGGTAAAATTTATCCAAAACGCAGCACAATACTTCGTGACCTAAATATGAACAAAGACACCTACTACAAATATCTGAACAAGCTTGTTGAAAAGAGTTATATTTCAATTTCAAAAGCTAAAGGCTTTCTAAATAAAAATGTGTACACCATATGCAGTAATCCTAATGCTATAGGTTGTCCGCCGTCTGCTTCTGCAGAACATCATACACTTTCGCTTGATAATATTTACTCATACGGCTACGGAAATATGCCAAAGCTAATTATGTGTGATACTCGTTTATCCGTTAAGGCTCGTGGTATGATTGCTTTATTCTATTCACTTGCTCAAGCATCAAACACAGTATTTCCTACAAGAGATTATACTATGGAAATTCTCGGTATAAGCAAGCAGACATACTACAATACACTAAATGAACTTATAGCCTATGGCTATATATCCGTAATTAAGCGTAAGGGTAAAAACGGTAAGTTTTGTGTAAATAACTACATACTTAACACTAATCCTACAGTTATAGAGAAACAGGAAAAAGAAAGTAATAAACCGTGTCCTAAATTTTCGGACAATGTAAAAAATGCGATAAAATCTACACTCTCACCATGTCCTAAAAAACAGGACAATGAAAATAACCGTGTCCTAAAAAGCAGGACATTGCCGTGTCCTAATTCTTCGGACAATACCGTGTCCCAAAATTTCGGACATTATAACAATACCATATATAACAATACCATAAATAACAGTAAATCAGATCATAATCTAATCATTGACAGAATTAACCTTACTGTACCTTTTACAACTGACAATGACAAGATTATTGAATCGATTAAAGAATTGACAGATTATAATGCATATCAAAGCTATGTCGCTTACGAGAACGATATATATTCAAGATTATACTGCAAAGCCGTTGATTTACTTTGTGATATGGCAACCAACAACACTTCTCAGACCTATAATAAAACTACTGTGTCACAGCGTACACTTATTTATTCAATTAACAACTGCATTACAAAGCACGGTATTGCAAAAGCTAATTCATTATGTGATTTGATTTCGGATACACTTTTAAATTATGAAGAAGCAAGCAAAGAATATGAAATCCGTAATTATTCAAAATATCTCAAAGCGTTACTTTTTGACAACATTACAAACTTTGCGTTTAACTTAGTCAAATTTGACTTATAAGCGTTTTTTATTGTCTGCTGATGTAATTTCACTCTTATGGGGAATAAATCGAATTTACGCAAAAAGCAAGGCTTTTTCTTTTCTGCTATCGGCATTTTGTCAAAGTTTTGTCTTGAAATTTTAGCAATATTAAAATCAATGTTACTAAAAAGTCAGCTTTTATCTGATGAAAATAAAACAGCAATCTAAAAGTGATATTAAAGGTTTAGTCGATGATATTAAAGTTAATGTTATCGAAAATGTCGGCACTGCCGACATTTGTGACCGACTTAATATTGCTTGCAATATTAAGTCTTTATCCCGCAAAATTTACTACCCTACTTTCCGTGGCAAAATATTGTTTTGGTGTCCCACCGTGGGACAGTTATAGCTTACCTCCTCAAGTGTCCTACGGTGGGACACTTGAACTTAGTAAAAAGCTGCTGTTTCTCAAAAGATTACTTCAAAATCAGAATTATCGATAAATAATAGCAGGCTCAAAAGAAAATATATTCAACGACAGCAGCGTAAAAGCTAAAGTTTGCAAAGTTATCAAGCTCGGCAAAAACCCCTAAAGCAGAGAAAAAAATAGAACAAGACGATTGCTCACAAAAATGCAGCATAACTTACGCCGGCAGCTCTCCCCTACACTATTTTAAAGCTGACTGTAAATAACTTTTGCAAAGACATAACCCGTGCAGCTACTCGCCTACAATTAAACACCCGAAAGCAGAGAAAAAAATAAATAAACAACCTCTTGTTTGCCCACAAGTGTCCCACCGTGGGACAGTTAACTGATATATTAATAAAAAAGGAGTCATAAATATGTTAAATCGAATTGTACTCATGGGAAGGCTTACTGCTAACCCTGAACTCAAATCAACTACTACCGGAAAAAGCGTAACAAGTTTTAGTATCGCAGTTGAACGCAATTACAACAAATCCGGTGAAGAAAGAAAAGTTGATTTTTTCAATGTTGTCTGTTGGAACTACACAGCAGAATTTGTATGTCGCTATTTTGCAAAAGGCAATATGATTGCTCTTGAAGGCAAACTACAAAGTCGTACATATCAGGCCAATGACGGAAGTACACGCTATGTAACCGAAATTGTTGCAGATACAGTATCATTTACCGGTGAGCGTGTGCAAAAAGCAAACAATAATACTAAAGCCTCTTCTTCAACTACATCTGAACAGCCGCCCTTGCCCTCACAACCCGATTTTGAAAATATGCCTATTGATGATGATTTACCGTTTTGATAACTAACAAGTGTCCCACCGTGGGACACTTGTTAAGAAATTAAAATATTTTGTGCAAGAATATTGCATAAAATATAAATGTAAGTTATAATAATATAAAACAAATGCAAAAATTTGATTGCAAATTAAGGAGGATAAGTATGATAGTTGAAATAAGAATTAATAACTGCTATATTTTCAATCAAGAAGTTGTATTTTCAATGAACGCAGATATGCGTAATAAAAGATTTATCACTAATGTTCATAAAGAAAACAATTTCAATATATTAAAAGCTGCCGGCATATATGGCTCAAATAATACAGGTAAAACACGCTTTGTTAAATGTATAGCTGATATTAAAAATGCCCTGTTAAACAGAAAATCAAGACTAATGTCTAATTTATTTACAGACAATTCAATATGTGAACTTGGCATTACTTTCTTAGAATTTAACAGAGAATTTTCATTTGATTTTAAATTTGATGAAAATAAAGAAGAATATATATATGAATGTTTTTCAGAAATAATAAAAGACCAATACGGCAACGAAAGAACACAATGTTGGTTTAAAAAAGATGTGATAAATAAAGAATATTACTGTGCAGATGAAAATTTAGATACAATGTTACCCGTTATATCAAATAATAGTCTGTTCTTTTATCAGATTGATACAACAAAATTCAAATATCTTGATGAAATGAAAAAAATACTAATCAGCTTTGCAAATAAAATTGATATTGTTAATATGAATAATATTCCTATCAAGCATACTATTGAGCTAATGAAAAATAAAAACAATCTTCAAAACAAGATTGTTGAATTTATTAAAAACGCAGATTTATATATGGATAATTTTGAATTTGTTGATATGGATAAAATAAAATTTTCCAAAAAAGATGAAGGAAAAGCTGATGAAAATGCACTAAACTTACCTGACAGCATTATGGATCAAATTCGTTTAGTTTCAACATATAAAGGTATTCAAGTACCAAGTATGATATTTGATTCCACCGGAACAAAGAAAATAGCAGCATTAGCAAGCTATGTTATTGAAGCGTTGGAAAAAGGCCGAATTTTAATTATAGATGAACTCGACAGCAGCCTTCATTTTAAACTTACAAGAGCCATAGTAGCTATGTTCAATAATGAATTAAATACTAAGGCACAAATGATATTTACTGCTCACGACATTAGTTTAATGGATTGCAAAAAGCTGTTTAGAAAAGAACAAATATGGTTTGTTCACAAAGATAAGTACAATGTTTATTTTTATTCACTTGCTAATTTTACAGCTCAACAAGGTGTGCGTGAAACCACAGATATTATTGAAAAATACAAAAAAGGTGCTCTCGGTGCAATACCGGAACCTGATTTAATCAATACGCTAATAAGTATTCATAATGATACAGTGAAAGGAGGTACATCATCTGATGATGAATAACCTACCTATATTTTTTGACAAGCAAAGAATATGTATTATTTGTGAAGGAAACGAAGAATACTTTTACCTTGACAGACTTAAAGAGTTACAAGTATGGAACGACCAATACCATATAGAATTAGTTAATGCTAATGGAAACGGTAACATACCTGCAAGATACCAAGACCGCTATAATAGTGACTCATATGATATTGTTCTTGTATTCTGCGATACAGAAAAAAAGCCATATGAACAGTACAATGACATAAAGCGTAAAATCAATGAATTTCATGGAATTGACAATATAGCTGACTCACTAATCATATTCGGTAATCCGTGTACTATGCAAATTGTTTCAAAACATTGGACAGATGAAAATCTCAACACCCCTGCCAAACCTGTAAATGCTCCGTTAATTAAGCATTTTACAGGCGTAGAAAATTATAAAGCAAAAGCTAATCAAATAGAAAAAGCTATGCAATTTATTACAAAGGAAAACTACTATGATATGAAGCGAAGAGTTCAAAATTTAGAATCTGATGACAGCATAAAAGGAAGCAGCAATTTTAAAAGATTTTTAAAATATTTGGAGTCTGACAATAGTAGCTGGATTGAAGAAATAAACAAAAGACTTTTAAGTGAAGCTGAATAATCGTTTATAAATTAACTGTCCCACCGTGGGACAGTTAATTTATTTTTCCTGCTATTTCAAAACATCAAACGCTGTTATTTTAATACTACAAGTGTCCCACCGTGGGACAGTTAATTTCTTTTTCCTGCAATTCTAAAACATCAAATTCTGTTATTTTTATACCGCAAGTGTCCCACCGTGGGACAGTTAATTTGTTTTCCCTGCTATTTCAAAACATCAAACGCTGTTATTTTAATACTACAAGTGTCCCACCGTGGGACAGTTAATTTGTCTTTTCTGCAATTCTAAAACATCAAATGCTGTTATTCTAATACTGCAACTGTCCCACCGTGGGACAGTTAATTTGTCTTTTCTGCAATTCTAAAACATCAAATGCTGTTACTTTAATACCGCAAGTGTCCCACCGTGGGACAGTTAATTTGTCTTTTCTGCAATTCTAAAACATCAAATGCTGTTATTTCGATACTGCAAGTGTCCCACCGTGGGACACTTAATTTATTTTTCCTGCTATTTCAAAACATCAAACGCTGTTATTTTAATACTACAAGTGTCCCACCGTTGGACAGTTAATTTGTCTTTTCTGCAATTCTAAAACATCAAATGCTGTTATTCTAATACTGCAACTGTCCCACCGTGGGACAGTTAATTTATTTTCCCTGCTATTTCAAAACCTCAAATGCTGTTATTCTAATACTACAAGTGTCCCACCGTGGGACAGTTAATTTCTTTTTCCTGCAATTCTAAAACATCAAATTCTGTTATTTTGATACTACAAGTGTCCCACCGTGGGACAGTTAATTTCTTTTTCCTGCAATTCTAAAACATCAAATTCTGTTATTTTGATACTACAAGTGTCCCACCGTGGGACAGTTAATTTTTTCCCTGCTATTCCAAAACATCAAATTCTATTATTTTGATACTACAAGTGTCCCACCGTGGGACACTTAATTTGTCTTTTCTGCAATTCTAAAACATCAAATGCTGTTACTTTAATACCGCAAGTGTCCCACCGTGGGACAGTTAATTTGTCTTTTCTGCAATTCTAAAACATCAAATGCTGTTATTTTGATACTGCAAGTGTCCCACCGTGGGACACTTAATTTATTTTTCCTGCTATTTCAAAACATCAAATGCTGTTATTCTAATACTGCAAGTGTCCCATCGTGGGACAGTTAATTTGTATTTCCTGAATTTAAAAACATCAAATGCTGTTATTCCAATACTGCAAGTGTCCCACCGTGGGACAGTTAATTTATTTTCCCTGCTATTCCAAAACATCAAATGCTGTTATTTTGATACTGCAAGTGTCACACCGTGGGACACTTAATTTATTTTTCCTGCTATTTCAAAACATCAAATGCTGTTATTCTAATACTGCAAGTGTCCCACCGTGGGACACTTGCAGAAAATCATTGACATATTATTCTTGAATGTATATAATTACTTTAGGGAGAAATCCCAGAGAAAATACGCTTACTGATCAGCGTTTCTAAATTGACAGTTTGATTGAATATGCCTACCGTTCGGCGTTCCTAAATTAGCGGTTTGACGAAAAGCCCCTTACTTTTAAGGTAAGAGGCTTTTATTATATTCCTTGTGTAAATCCATTTGTAGGAACAGGTGGTATTTGATTTGGTAAGATTGGTTGTTGGGTTTGCAATAACTGATCCTTGTATTCCTGACACTTTTGCTCAAGTAAAGAAAAGTCACAACTGTTTTTTACAAGTGTCGGGCTTTTTGCAAGCATTACCCTTATGCGTTCTTTTAGCTAAATTTCTTATAGTATCTTGATTGTCTTTACAATATTTAAGTTCTTGGGCCAACAAAGCTCTGTACTTTAAGTCCGGTTCAATATCAATTCTTCGCTGTTTAATAATTTTTAACGGAACAGGAAACATATAATTAAACCTTAAAGATGAGATTGTATTTCCGTTCTTATCGCAAATCAAAAAATTATCAGGTTTCTTAAATTTATAAGATGATACTGGAACAAAATAACTTACATCATTAATCTCAAGTACAATACCACATATAAACTTCGGCTTATGATTTTTACCATAATCCATATTCGGAACACGAGTAAAACCCCGCTTTATACTCTCGGCCTTTTGTAAGTATGTAATATAACTATTTGGTACAATATAAAAATCAAGATCTTTCAAATGCATTTCTCCTTAAAACAAAAAGGGAACGAAAATTCGCTCCCTTTTTTATACATTACGGTCTGCATTTAGAGCTGCAGAGCACTCAACATAAATCACCTACATTTAGAGCTGTAGGGCACTCAACATAAATCACTTGCATTTAGAGCTGCAAGGCACTCCTCATTAAAGACATCATTGTGTCCACTTATATTATATGATATATTTATAAAAAAATCAATAATTTTTGAAAATACTTTTTAAATTCTCATTTTGATTGGTTGAGAAAACCGCTTTTATTATAGTCTTATGAAAAGCAATCATCAATAATAAAACCGTATTACTGCAAGTGTCCCACGGTGGGACACTTAATTCTAATGATTACTTAATAATAAGCATTGCATTGTGAATAATATTATTGACAATGTAATACATTAGTAATATAATATAAATAAAGGAGTTGATTTTTATGGCACAAACCAATGTTAATATTCGTATGGACGAAGATTTAAAAAAACAGTTTGAAGCTTTTTGCTCTGATGTAGGAATGAGTATGACTACTGCCTTTTGCGTTTTTGCAAAAGCAACAGTAAGACAGCACAAAATTCCTTTTGAAATATCAGCTGAAAAAGATCCTTTCTATTCCCCTGCAAATATTGAAAGGCTAAAAAAATCTATTGCTCAAATGGAATCTACAGGCGGAACTATTCACGAGGTAAACTTTGATGATTAAATCTTGGTCAGATGAAGCTTGGGAAGATTTTGAGTATTGGACTAAGCAGGATAAAAAAACTCTTAAACGCATATTACTGCTTATTAAAGACATTGATCGTAATGGATATGACGGTATAGGAAAGCCCGAAAGACTTACAGGAGATTTATCTAATTACTGGAGTAGGCGTATCGATGACTGCAATCGTATTGTATATCGAATTGACAATCAAACAATTAAAATTGTACAATGCGGTTCCCATTATCGAGATAAATAACATACATTATCTGCACAAGTGTCCCACCGTGGGACACTTGAACTAAAAAAGCCTTCCGCCAAAATCGGCAGAAGGCTTATATTATATTCCTTGTGTAAATCCATTTGTAGGAACAGGCGGTATTTGATTTGGTAAGATTGGTTGTTGAGTTTGTGACAACTGAATAGAGTATTCCTGACACTTTTGTTCAAGCAAAGAAAAATCACAACATCTTTGTGCAATTTTACATTTATTATTTATAACAGAGTAATACAATTTTTCAGCTTTACTTATAATAAGTGATTTATTTAAATTGCACCAAGTCAACTGATTTTGAAGAAGATTTCCATATGCTTGAATATTATAAGTTCTCTGTAAATGATTTGGATCAACCTTTGTTGCCAAACTGTGATGCACCGGTATCATATTATTCAAATTAATTGCTCCCCATTTTCCACTATTAATTTTTATAAAATCTATTTGGTTTTTCATTTTCAAATGTTTTGGTTTAGGAGATGATAACGGAGCATAATATGTATTTTCATTAACGGTCAACAAAATTCCTATAAAAGGTCTTGTCTGTTTTGAGTCCATAGTATAAGGGACTTTACTGTCAAATTTTCTTAGATAATCACAATAATCGGTATCTATCGTATAAAAGCCAATTCTATTTTTGCTCATAATTCACCCCAAAATATTAAAATAGAGGGATTGGAAAACCAACCCCTCACTTTTTTCGTTCCCACTTAAATTGGTAGGGTACACCGCTTTTTTAGCTCCCACTTGATTGGTAGGGTACACCGCTTTTTTAGCTCCCACTCGATTGGTAGGGTACACCGCTTTTTGAGAATTAATTATCTCTTCACTATTATTATACACAACAAAAATGATTATGTCAATCAAAATTAAATTATTACTGCAAGTGTCCCACGGTGGGACACTTGTGATAAAATAAACTGTCTAATTACTATCTATTTTTCATCTTCTAATGTAGTGTATTCCAAAATATCAATTTGCTGCATATCATCAATCATTTCATTGACTTGCCTATAAATATAATAATTTCCCTGTGGTGTTCCGCAGTGCTCACATAAATTCATTGGATAAGATGTTTTTGTAGTATTACTATATCTTACATCAATTCTATCAGGAAAAGCGTTCATAAGAATACTGTCAAATTTTGGTAAATTGCCTATAACACTTAATCCAAAATATTCGATAGACGGATCCATTATGTGAGCAAAAATATCTTGACTATTAGTAAGCCTATTTATATCCCAAGGATAAGTTAAATCATCGTAAGGGCTATATTTATATTTTATGTAAGTTATAACATTTGTCAATCCGTGACATCTGAAACATTCTTTTTTAAATGTATATACGGTAAAAGGTAATTTCCCTTTTATATATGACTCCCAATACAAAGTTTGATCTCTTGTTTTCCAAAATTTCAATACTCTGCTTATTGTAATAATACTTTTTCCCGTCCTTGTTAAATATTACACATATTTTATTATTAACTTCTTCAGCCGAATAAACTTGAAACTTTTGACCATTCGCCTTAACTAATATCGTCTTAATAATTATCACTCCCTCTGTGTAGTGATTTTTCATCACTACATTTTATTTATAACAAGTGTCCCACGGTGGGACACTTGTCTTAATTTTTATGTATTGACAAATATGAAAAAAAATGCTAAAACAATAATGCTTACTCAAAGCAAATATTTATTTTAAGGAGAATACATATGAATTTTTTATTTCTAAAACCAATCGCAGAAACCATCAAAAAAGAACTTAACATTGACATTAATTCCGATGAGTATAAAAACACAATTTTTAGTGTTGACAGCATTGAAATTGAAGATCCCGAAAATTTACCTTTCGACAAGACATATAGAGGTGATATTATGATAATCAAAAATGATAAACCTCTTCATCATTTATTGTACATTATTAAAAGTCACGAAAATATTCCTGAACAGTCCGTTTGTCAAATTTCTATTGATGAGTCTGCACAAAACAGCATTGATTCCGAAACGAATTAAAAATCAAGCTCTTTGAGAATATATGTTCGCCACTCACCATTTACATTGCAATCTTTAATATATCCTAATTTTTTTAAATCTCCTTTCCATTTCAGAACCATATCTTTGGCTTGATGATCAGGATTTATATTAGCATAAGTAGCCTTTATCATTTTACTAAGACTTACATTAGGACACCAATCAGTACCGTTCGCTTTAGCTCCGTCATAAAACAAGTGATATAAATTCACAAGATATTGCCTATAAAAGCCGGTAGGATTTTCCTTTTGAGAACGCAAGTATTCAATCTGATGTTTAATTTGTTCTTCTGTCATAATTAATACCTCCATCTGTCCCACGGTGGGACACTTAATTAAATAGTAAAACTAAATTTAACTATATTTTCCATTACATATTGACATTTTTCTCTTAAAATGGTAAAATGTGAGTGCAAATAAGCCCCTCAGCTTATCAACGACGGCAATCGCTGATAAGCGTGCGCCCCGAGTATTCACAGTACTCAGAACTTGAGAAGCTAAACAAGCGTATTGCTTTATTCTATACGCTTTTAGATACTTTGTCAAGACCTGTACTATTTATCCGGCGGTGCAGGTCTTACTTTTTTGCAAATAAAAGTTAATTAAGGACAGATAGGGGTATTTCTTTCCACTGCGGAATCGGTGTGCAACCACCTATCCCTTTGTGTAGTTACCTCGTGGTTGTTATCGGCTTGAACTGATGTTAGCTAATGCGACAATCCAACGAGAGGAAGCGACTATCTGAAACCTATTACTGTTAAATAAACAGCAAAGCGATTTAAGTAGTTTTGCTTAACTATTTAAATCACTTTACTTTTGGCTGGGCTGGCGGGATTCGAACCCACGGGTGACGGAGTCAAAGTCCGTTGCCTTACCGCTTGGCGACAGCCCACCGTTTAAACCCAACTCGTGGTTTTTAAATCAAAAGCCGCACAAAAGTGAAATGTGCGGCTTTATGGTGACCCATCGGAGATTCGAACTCCGGACACCTTGATTAAAAGTCAAGTGCTCTGCCAACTGAGCTAATGAGTCAAATGGGGTGGAATGACGGATTCGAACCGTCGGTCTCCAGTGCCACAAACTGGCGCGTTAACCAACTACGCTAATCCCACCATGTGGCGCGGCAAAAGGGACTCGAACCCCTGACCTACTGCTTAGAAGGCAGTTGCTCTATCCAGCTGAGCTATTGCCGCATACTTAACTTAAAAATTTGTTTTTCCCTTAAGTCAGCTTCATTATTATACATCAGCAAACTCCATTTGTCAACACTTTTTTTAATTTTTTATAATTATTTTCCTGTTTTAATTTGATAATGAAGTTAATGATATTGGCATTTTAACACATTGCAGATAATAATGTCAATATCACTTGGTATTAATATCGAAATGTTGTTATCAACTAAGTTATCTTAATCAGTCCCTTTGTTATGAACCATTCTTTGCGCAAGTGCAATGTTTCTGTATTCGGGTTCGTGACTTACTTCTCTTATAAGTTTAATAAAAGGAGGAAGTTTGTAAGGCTGATCTTCTGACAGCAATTCTATCTCAAGCGTTGCTCTGTCATTCCAAAACGGATATATATCAAGTTCAAAATATTCGTCATCATACACTATGCAATATCTGTCCTTTGAAATAATACCCGTTATACATTCTTTTCTTGAAAGATAATTATTGTATTCGGCTTGTGTCAAATAAGATTCTTTTTCTATCCTTTTCAAATCATTAATCTTGATTTTTACCGTTTTAATATATACTGCGTCTTTGCCGTAACCACGCTTCCGTATTCTGAACATTCCTTCCTCGGGAGTGTTTAAATATGCCTGAGTAATCGCAACCTTTCTGCAAGCAGTCATATTATTAAGATAATCAATATCAGGGTATTCTATCAAAAACTTACGCTCAATTTCAAGAGGTTCCGGAACACCGATGAACCCTAATACTTCTTTAAGCAAATTATCGAGCCTTTTATTAAAATCACTGTTATTTGGTATAACTCGTAGGTGTGATGTGCCTGTCCATATAGAAAGTAATTTTTCGTCAAGTTCCTTGGCGAGCTTTACATCTTCTTTTCTGACAGAATTGCAATTTTTAATGTAAGTGTTTTCATCTGTACAAGCAACACTTTTTAAATGAAATACAGCATCATACGAATTTCTTAATACATCTTCATTTTTATTACTTATTGAAATATATTTTTTAAATTCGGCATCGGTAACATATGCTTTGCTGTCAAGCAATCCTCTGTCAAATAAAATTACAGCCTTTTCCCCATTGTATGCCTTAGCTTTCTCTTCGAGAGAATTTTCTTCTTTTAATTGAGTTTCAAAAAGTTGTTTATGGAACTCATATACACCAAGTTTTTGCGGAGTAAAGCCGTTGCTCAATAAATTACTTGCAATTTCTTCTAATATAAAAACTTTTATATTTAACTTTTCAAGTTCATCTTTCAAAAAATTCAAAGCAGTTGTTTTACCGCCACATGGACCGCCAGTCAAAACTATTTTAATTACCTCTGCCATAAATTCACCTCATTTAATTGCAGTACCGTTGACATTCCACTTACCTTCTTTGTCAAGCAAAGTTACATAGTATGAAATATCATTTGCACTCTTATCTTCCCAAGTACCGTTTACTACTTTAAAGGTTACTTTCTTCTGATATTTATCCGGTATTCCGTCAGGCTTTTCTCCGTCACCTATCTTATCTACTTCCCATATTGCCGTGAAGATATAGGCTACATCGTCTTTGCCTTTCTGCTTATCCCAACCCATAAATACATAGTTTGTTCTTGTCGGATCTTCGAGTTTTATATTCTTTTCAAGAACAAATGTTGCTACATCATCACCCGAATAAGTCTTGTTATCGTGAACCCATACACCACCGTTCGGCTTTACCTGTATTTCCTTTCCGTAGTCTACTACCTGGGTAGCAGGTGTTGGTTTATCGTTTTCGTTTGGTTCTTTGTAATCAACTTTCGGGTCGGTTTTCTTTGTAAAAGTATAAGTGTAAGTTTCCGCATTTGTTCCCTTTACAGACAACTTTGGTTCAATATCCCACTTGCCTTTTTCATAACCGTAATTTGCTGTCATACCTGCAGGAATATTAATTCTTGCAGTACCGTTGACATTCCACTTACCCTCTTTGTCAAGCAAAGTTACATAGTATGAAATATCATTTGAAGTCTTATCTTCCCAAGTACCGTTTACTACTTTAAAGGTTACTTTCTTCTGATATTTATCGGGGATTCCGTCAGGCTTTTCTCTGTTGCCTATCTTATCTACTTCCCATATTGCTGTGAAGATATAGGCTACATCGTCTTTGCCTTTCTGCTTATCCCAACCCATAAATACATAATTTGTTCTCGTTGGGTCTTCGAGTTTTATATTCTTTTCAAGAACAAATGTTGCGACATCATCACCCGAATAGGTTTTATTATCGTGAACCCATACACCGCCGTTCGGCTTTACCTGTATTTTCTTTCCGTACTCTACTACCTGTGTAGCAGGTGTTGGTTTATCGTTTTCGTTTGGTTCTTTGTAATCAACTTTCGGGTCGGTTTTCTTTGTAAAAGTATAAGTGTAAGTTTCCGCATTTGTTCCCTTTACAGGCGACTTTGGTTCAATGTCCCACTTACCGTTTTCATAACCGTAATTTGCTGTCATACCTGTTGGAATATTGATTCTTGCAGTACCGTTGACATTCCACTTACCCTCTTTGTCAAGCAAAGTTACATAGTATGAAATATCATTTGCACTCTTATCTTCTCTTATCTACTTCCCATATTGCTGTCAATTTATATTTTCTGTCAATTGAATCTGTAATTTGTTGGCTGTTGCTATAAGTGCTTTCACCGCACTTCCAGCCGTCAAATACATACTCATACTTAGTTGGTTTATTATCAATTGTTTTTACGAATTCACCCTCACGGTAAACAAATTTTGTATCACCGTTGAGTGTACCACCATCAAGATTATAAACTACAGAGTAATATTTTATCTCTATGCTGTTATCATCACTGTCAACGGTAAGAACCGCATTATCAATCTGTTTATAATCATTACCGCCTTTTAAAAACACTTTATAATTGCCTTTAGCAAGTTCTGCAGTATAACCGTTATCACCGCTCTGCAAGACAATGTAATCACTGTCAGACTTTACGGCAACCTCGTACGGTTTACCGAATATGCTTTCGGTATCCGCTACAGTATCATCAAGTTTGAAAACCACACTTGATGTATAGCAGTCCTTTGTTGTGTCTTTTACATAGGCGTATGCAGTTTTAGTTGTATCGTCCTCGTCAATATAACTGCCCCGTACCTCTATGGTATATTCAGTAGAGGGAGTAAGACTGCTAAAAGTTATTTTGCCGTCAATTACTTCACCCTTAACACCCTCAAGATAATATTCGCATCTGTCATCAAGATTTGTAAGAGTGAGTGTTGTTGCAGTTGTGGAAGTGTTAGGTTTTTTAAATACTATTACGGTTGTAGTCGAACTGTTTTCCGAGTTTTTATGGAATTTGCAGTTCTTCTTTTGAAGATTAATTTTAATTACACCTTCACCGGCTTTTAAACCGGTTATTGAGTAACCGCTTTCTGACTTGCTTAAACTTATGCAATCGCTGCCGGAAATTATTGTTCCCTGACTTACATAACAGGCAGGACATACAACATGAACAACCGAGCTTTGACCTAAGAGGTTAAGAATATCAACGCTCTCACCCTCAAACACACCAAACACTGCGTTTGCCATATCTTTTGACAGGTCATAATTTTTAAAATCGTCATCATACGATGCTGTCGCAATGATATTTCCGTCAGAATCCTTTACTGTTACGGAAATGCCGCCTTTTAATTTTTCAGAGTTAACAGATGCACCGTAAACTGCCGCATAAGCAAAGCCTTTGTGCGAATAGCTGCGGTTATAAGATCTGCCACTCATATTATCAGATGCGAACAAGCCTTTATTCGAATTGTAAATTTCAATTTCACTTTTTGTGCCACGCACCACAGCCATATCGTGCTTGTCAAATACATACAGATAAGTGCCAAGCTTATTTTTCCATTCGTAAGTCAGCTCTTGAGGATTACCGTCGTAATTGCTTACTTTTGCCATTAAAAGCTCACTTGAACGAAGATCTTTACTGTCGCCCCTCATAAATCCGACAATTTCTACTGTCGGATTTGCACCGTCAAGTGCAAGTACGGTCGAGGGAACACCCACCGCACCCAAAAATGTTGCTGCCAATATAAAGCAGAAAACTCTCTGCAATGCTGACAACAACATTTTTTTGTGTTTTTTTAACATTGCCATATATTACCTCCATACAAATGATTATATGCAGAAGACAGGCAAATAATACACGGCAAAATAAAAAGGGAAAGCTAAACTTCCCCTTGTCCTAAAAAATTCCGTATTTAGTTTTTAATCGCTGCAATTTACTTCCGATTGGTTTTGTAAGCAGCAACAGGAATATTACATTTGAAACCATATAAACAACGGTAAACGGTGCTGCGGTTGTAATGCTTGCCACAAATCTTGCTATATTAAATGTGCCGTCAGCCCAGAGAGTTGTCCATACATCCATTATAAAAGAAAATGCTATGCCCGATAGAGCGCCGTAAATAATAAGCAACACCTTACTCTCAACAAGTTTTTTAGCAAGCAAGCCCGCCAAAAATCCGATAAGTCCCCACGCAAGCATTTGAAACGGAGTCCACGGTCCTTGTCCAAAATAGAAATTTGAAACCACAGCAGAAAAAGATCCTGTAATAAAACCTGCTTCACTGCCAAGATAAATAGCGGTAATAATTACAATTGCGGTAACGGGCTTAAAAAACGGAATGGGAGCAAATACAAACCTGCCCGCTACCGACAATGCCGTCATAACAGCTATTATAACAATTCTGCGTGCATCGTTTTTACCTTTTTCAAAAGAAATAAAAAACGGAATACAGGCAACCACCGACAATGCAAGCGATATAAAGGCATATTTGCGGTCACCGAAGAAAAACACTCCGCAAAGTACAATAAGCGGTGCAACCACAAAAACACATAAGTATTTTATTATCTTTTTAGCAGTCATTTTACTCCTCCTTAACAGCGGAAATCAACTCTTCCGTTGTTATAATGCCGTCTTTTATACCTCGTGAAATTTTATTTGCAGAAGTCGTATAAAATCGTTTTCCGCAATAAAATTCGTGCGGTTCAAGTCTTTTTGAAAGAGTACCGTTAAAAAGCATTGCGCATACGGTGGAAACTTCAGCCGAAAAATCAAGGTCATGTGTAACAAGTAATATTGTAATTTGGTTGTCGGAAAGTTCTTTTAAAGTTTTTGCAAGTTCTGCTTTTGAAAAACTGTCACAACCCTTTGTCGGTTCGTCAAGCAATAATATTTTCGGTTCGAGAAGTAAAAGTTTTACAAAACCTGCACGCTGAATTTCACCTCCGCTAAGGTCATACGGATGGTGATTTAAAAGACGGTGTACATTAAACTTTTCTGACAATTTATTAATTTTTTCCAAATCCCCGCTCACGCTTTTAAAGTCTTCAAGCAAGCTGTCTTTAACAAATAACAATTGTGGATTTTGAGGCATAGTAGCTGTTTTTTCATTTAGTTTTACCTTGCCTCTGTACGGCTTAAGCCTTGCTCCTATTACGGAAAGCAAAGTTGATTTTCCGCTGCCGTTTGCACCGACAACCGAAAAAATCTCTCCTCTGTTTACCGATAAATTAAGACCGAGGAGCACATCATCAGACTTTTTATCATATCTGAAATATACATTTTTAACCGATAATATTTCATCGACGGAATTATTATTCTGCAATGTATGTTCTGTAAAAGAATTATTTTTGCTATATTTTGCAAAAAGTTCTCTGCCTTCTTTGACCGTAACGGGGCATTGCGATTTACAATCCGTTACGGAATAAAGCCGTGCAGGCACGGGCAAAGCGAGCATCATAGGATGATTTTTTGAAATTTTGCTAAGAGCGTTGCAAGTATCTTTAGGTGCGGTATCGGTAATTATTTTTCCTTGCTCCATAACAATAATTCTGTCTGCAACGGGAAACAGTTTTTCAAGTCTGTGTTCGGTAATAATTACAGTGATACCCAAGTCTTTATTAAGTTTGTCAAGAATTGTAAAAAAGTTTTCTGCCGATACAGGGTCAAGCTGACTTGCGGGTTCGTCAAGAATTAATACATCAGGCTCGGCAACAGATGCCGCCGCAAGATTAAGAATTTGCATCTGACCGCCAGAAAGTGAGTTTGTCTTTTGTTCTATTATTTTTGAAAGTCCAAAGTAAGTAGCCGTTTCACTTATTTTAATATTTATTTCTTCACTCGACATTCCCATATTCTCAAGCGTAAATGCAAGTTCATGGAGTACGGTATCGGTTACTGTTTGATTTTCGGGATTTTGCGAAACATAGCCTATTTTAAAAGCCGTATCTTCTTCACTGCATTTTTCAATATTTTCGGAACAGAAAAATATTTCTCCCGTTTTTGTGCCGTGAGGAGCTGCCTGCGGCTTTAAAAGTCTTAGCAGTATTGTTTTTCCGCAGCCGGACTGACCGCAGATAACACAAAACTCTCCCCTTTTCACAGTGAAATTCACATTATCCAAAGCCTTTTCCTGCATCTGCGGATAAGTAAAACTTAAATTTTTGACAGAGAAAATTTCCATACAAGCTCCTCCTTTAACTCAATGATAAACGGCATAAATGACAGTACACCGAAAGCCGACATTCCGAGTACGGATAATATTGTAATATCACACATCTCGATATGCGGATATATAAGAAAATCAAGTTGACCTGTCGCTAAAGCAAACAGCACTGTAGTCAACATTCCCAGAGAAAGTACAGTAAAAACCGTATCTGCTTTTGTAAAAGGAAAGCGGCAGTAAAAACTGCGTTTTTTAACTCCGTATCCTCTTGCGCTCATTGAATCGGCAGTTTGAACCGAACCCTCAAGCATTACGGAAACCGAAGCAGAAAATGCACCTATGTATTGTTTAAATTTATTTTTACCGCAAAAATCGGATTGAGCCGCCAATGTGCGCTTAAACACAAGAATAAATTTAGGCACAAAATGAAGTACCATCGAAAACAATAATGCAAGTCTTGGTAAAAATCTTCCGAAAATATATATAAGTTTTTCGGAATCAAACACGCTGTTGAATACCGAAAACCAAAGTATTACGCTCAAAAGCATCAGTCCGAGCACCGCACCGTAAACTATAGCCTCAAGCGTAATAGGAATATCATTTATAAATATAAGCGGTGTTACTCCCTTGTGTGAGAAAAGCGGATTGGTTATTGTTACAAGTAAAAAAATCAGCACATAACCAAAAAAGGATTTTAAAAATAATTTAAAACCCTTTTGTAATACAGAATAAGCCGCCGCTCCGAAAAGCGACAGCAGTAAAATTATATAATTCCATGTAAACATTGATACCAACAGCACAGATACAAAATATATAAGCTGTGCCAGCGGATTAAAGGAATTAAATCTTAGCATTATTCTTCTCCTGTAAATTCGTTTCCGATATCTGCGCCCAAATCGCAGGTATATAAGAATTTAATTGTATCTCCGTCATGCAAATCATAAGAATTGCAGCCTACCGACGGAAAAACATCATTTACGCAGTATTCCCAGCCCGAAAGCTGACCGCAAGAAAATTCATAAAGATTTGCGATACCCTCAATATAAATATCTGCGTCCGTTCCCTCGTATTCATATTGAATTTTATTCTGACGGCAGGCTTCACTAAGCGCATCATATGCGGTAGCATTTTCGTCAAGAGTAATCTTTGTAGGCTTGAGAATTACGCCGTCACTCGGAACATAGCTTTCAAGACCGCTTTCAAGCTGATCCATATTATTTAAAATGGTTGAGCAGTTGATTGAAAAAGTAACCTCCATTCCCTCTTTTTGAGATGAAGAGGAATAGTAGTCATCGGGAGTCTGAACCGAACAGCCGCATAGCACGGCAGTAATTATCAATACAAGTAATAAAAGTTTTAATTTCATTATTTGTCACCTTTTCTTTTGCCGAATAATCTGAACGGCTCACCGTCTTTTTTCAGCACTGTTAATCTTATAATTAAAAGCACAGCCGCTACTGCCACAAGTCCGATAAGAGAAACATAGAAAATAAAATTATTGTCGTCATCCGAATTTGCCGCCGCTGCAGAATCCGGAGTAGATGCAAGCGTAAAAGGCTCGTAATTGTCATCTGCCAAAGCCATTACCTGATCATCATAATTTTCCGCATTATTGGATTCGGGCTTTACAGTTGTTTCCTGCTGTCCTTCATCAACTTGCGAATTATGTTTTTCTGTAATATCACCTGTATTTACAGAATTATTTTTATTGTTGCTGTCTATATTAACCTCAGAACTGTCTGTGTTTGAATTTTCAGTGTTCTGTCGGGAATTTTCGCTATTAGAATTATTTTTCTTTGTATCGTCAAATTCAAAAATCTCGGTATTGCCCTTTGACATATATTTATATAAATCAACAAGTGAGTTTAATGCCTGATAACACGCAATATTATTTGATTTTCCGTTTTCAATATGAGAACCGCCGTCCGAATTTTTGAAAGTCATGAGATTGTCAACAAGAGTGTTGCCGTTTTTAATAAATCTTGAATCCGACTGCACATCTATATCGAGTGCAACAAGCGCAGAAATAACTTGGGAAACACTCTCGGAATTTACTGTGCCGAAAGAAGAATATCCGCCTTTTTCATTTTGTTTTTTAGATAAAACATTAAGTGCTCTGTCAATAGATTCTTTTACCGTACTGTCAGATTTATAAGGAGCAAGTGCCTGTAAGCACATTGCGGTAACATCGGTATCGGCAGACTTTCCCATAAGTGTAAAACCACCGTCCGAAAGCTGTAAGCCTATAATTTTTTTAATAAAATATTCTCTGTCATATTTTGCTTCACTCGGAACTTTTGCATTTGCACAGTCGAGTGACAGCAAGGCATAAACATATGCATTTATGCCTTGCTTGTTCACATTATCACTGTTATAAACTCCGTCACTGAGCAAATTATTGCCGTTGATATTTTCAGGATTAAGTCCGCAGGCATAAAGTGCAAGTGAGGTACGCTGAAAATCTGTAGCTTTGCTTTTTGATTTATATAACTTTTCGGCAGATTTTATCATAGAACTTTGTACAGCAGTTACATCTGTACCGTATTTTGACAAAGAAATAATATACCACTGTGTTTCCGAATTATCCGTGGTTTCAGAAAGTTTTTGTACAAACGAAGCTGTATCGTCAGCCTTTAAAATTGCCGATTTATACGAGATAATTCCGTCTATAGTTTTTGAAATATCTTCTTTTGTGTAGTTTTCAGCCGCATTTACCGTTACCGATAAAGATAACATTACTGCGCATATAAGTAAAGCTGTCAGTTTTTTTCAGCATAATTATCATTCCTTATTAGAATTATTCTGTTTCACCCGAAAGAATTGTCTGAAGTTTTGTAACATCGTTTACATCAACCTTACCGTCTTTGTCAATATCGGCAATTCTTTTCTGCTCATCTGTAAGAACAGTATCGACGCAAAGGCTTGTCTGAATAAGTGTTACATCGTTAATATCAACCTCACCGTCAAGGTTTACATCATTGACAATCTTTGTATCTACAAATACTGTGTAGTCATCTGCGTAACGAAGAACTGCAGGAGCACCGCTGTAACCATACTTTTCAACCTGTAAGCTATGAGAACCGAATGTAAGCTGATCCTTATCAATTACAACTACACCGTTATAATCTGTTGTGTATTCTTTGCCGTCAAAATATACTGTCATATTATCAATCGGAAGAACAGCGTCACCGAATGTAGCGGTTGCTGTAAATGTAATTTTACCCTCGCTTGTAAGCAATGAAGTATCTGCAATCGGGAGGTAGCATGGATACTCACCGTAATAAAGAACTACTGTATCATTATTATTAAGTGTATAATCGTTTACTCCTACATTAGGAACTACGCTGTTTACAGCATAATACCAGCCGTCCCAGCCGCCGAATGAACCTGCTGCAATGCCGTTTACCTCTGAAATATAGCCTGCATCTGCACCTACTACTTCGATATTATCAGAAACTTCGTCTGCATATGAGATAAGCTGACCGACATTGCTGTCCTTTGCAATTTCAAATGTGTCTTTAAGGTAGCAAGCCTCCGGACCTTCAATTCTGAGATTTACATTAATTGTGTTTTCTCTTGCAATATTAACTGTAAAGTCGTCAGCATAACGAAGTACGGCAGGAGCACCGTTTGAATTTTTCTTTTCAACCTGAACACTGTGCTCACCTGATGTAAAATCAGCCTTGCTAAGTGAAATTGTACCGTTTTCATCTGTTGTATAAGTATGACCGTCAAAAGTAACTGTCATATCTGCAATAGCAACTGTGCTTACGGTCGGATTCCAGTCGCTGTCATATGTAGTTGACTCTGCATTAAAACTGATTTTTCCGTCACTGTTTAATGCCGAAGTGTCAATCTGCGGAAGAAGACAAGGAAAATCACCGTAATAAAGAACAACTGTATCATTGTCGCTAAGTGTGTAATCACCTACGCCAACATTTGGTGAAACTGAATTTACAATATACTGCCAGCCGTCCCAGCCGCCGAATTTGCCTGCTGTTTCGCCGTTTACATCTGTTATGTAATTATTTTCGGCGCCTGTTACCGTAACATCATCAGAAAGCTTGTCTGCATACTGAATTAAGTCAGCTGCCGTGCTGCCCTGTGGAATTTCATAATTGTCATAAAGCACACAAGAATCCACACCCTCAATACGGAGTGAAACTGTAATGTCCTTTGTTTCTGCCGCAAATGCCGTAACTGCAGATGCAGAAACAAGCAAAGTAGCAAGTGAAGCAGAAATAAATTTTGCTGTTGTTTTCATAAACATTCTCCTTAAATAAAAAATAGCCCCTTAAAAGAGGCATAGCTATATAAAGGGTAATAATTTACCCAATAACTATTCTCCCACTGCCCAAGAAAGTTTTTCAAACTATGTTATGGCAGGTCTCCTGACTTACAGTCTGCATTAAAGCAGCCAAGGCGCCTTCTCGGTTTCCCAATGGCATGAGCCAAGGCTATAACTGTTTACAGTAATGGCGGTTGTGACGGACTTGCACCGTCTTCCCTATTAATTAAATGAATAAACCATAACAAATATTAAGTTCAAATTAAATTTTATAGCATAATCGTTGTTATGTCAAGTTAATGCCTGTCTTTTTCCTCTTTTGCCTTATTTTTCCGCTTTATCACAGATAAATACAGCACAAAACACAAAACACCGACAGCAAGTCCGCAAATAACTCCTACTATAAGCATAAATACAGTGTTGTCTGAAAATTTGCCGTTTAATGAACCGAGTTCGTCAATACTGCTTTTTTCTGAATTTCCTGTACTTTCATTGCTTTCGGATTTATATTCCGTTGTATCCGATTTTTCATTATCATTTGATTTTTCACTGCCTTGTTTTGTAACACTTACCTTACCGCTTGAACATTGCGAAATTTCAACGCTTTCTGCCGAAGAATTAACACAGTCATAGGCTGTATATTGCAAATTACTCTGACCTTCGGCTGTTGCCTTAAATTCTAAAGTAAGTATTACCGTGTCATTATCAATATTTTTGCCGTCTTTGCAAAGGTAAGATACATTTAATGTACTTCCGTTATCATAAGCATAAGCCAGACTGTCCGAATCGGTGCTGATTGAACGGTATTCTATTATATTTCTGTTATAAGTAAATTTTAATAATACGGCAGAGATTTTTTCGGACGATTTTGCCTTTACATCAACTTTAAAAATTCTGCCTTTATCACAATTTATATCTTCTGTTTTGAAAGCTACACCGTTTGTATCGGCGGCAAAAACAGAAACAGCGGAGAAAATTATGAAAAGAACCGTAAACATTAATAATACAAATCTTTTCATATTTTCTCCGCTCCTTTTTAAGCGTGTTCTGCTTTATTAAAATTTTTTTGTTCGGTATCTGACCTTTGTCCCTCTTTTTTGCTCTGCACATTGTAGGAAATGCGTGTAAGCATATTTTCACTCACAAACCGTTGAGCAACTTTTGCTACTTTCATTGTAAAGCCGGGAATAATAACCATTTTGCCTTTCATAGTTTTCTCAATCGCATACTTAGCTACAAAATCCGGCGAAAGTCCGTTAAGGCAAAACTTTACATCCGCAACATTATTAAAATTAGTATTCACAGGACCGGGACAAAGCACGGAAATTTTAACATTACTGCCCTGTCGCCTCAGTTCTTCGTGAACAGCCTCTGTAAGCCTTACAACATAATTTTTTGATGCATAATAACTTGAAAAAGTCGGACCCGCCAAAAAAGCCCGCTGACGAGCCTACATTAAGAATGTAGCCTTTATTTTTCTTAACCATATCCTGCAAAAAGCATTTTGTCAGAATATGCACTGCACTTATATTTGTGTGAATTAAATCAAGCTCTTTTTTCAGCGGTACATCCAAAAATCTGCCATATGCGCCAAAGCCTGCATTATTGACGAGAAAATCTATATCCTCGTCTTTTAAATGCTCATACAAATCAATAGCGTCTTGTTCCCGTGACAAATCAATGGTGATTACTCTGACATTTACATTTTTAAGTTCAGCCTTAAGCTCTGTCAGCTTATCATAGTTTCTTGACGCAACTATCAAATCATACCCCCATTGCAGCCAAGATTCTCGCAATTTCCTTACCAATCCCCGAACTTGCTCCTGTAATTAAAGCCTTCATATATTCACCTGCTTTTATTTATTTTTTGACACCGATGGCACAAAGCCATGTAGTGCCGTCCTTTTTATGGGTTTCAATGTCTTCAAAGCCTGCCTTTGCAAGCATTTCCCGTATCTCCTCCTCTGTCACTGTTTTATGCCTACCTTGTCCTCTACAGCCTTCCATTTATCAGGTTCTTCGGGAGTTTTCAGCATTTCAAATACAAGCATAATCCTGCCGTTTTGCTTTAACACTCTATAAATTTCTTTTAAATCATTAAGTTTGTCCGGCCAGAAGTAATAGGTTTCTACCGCAATTACAACATCAAAGCTGCAATCCTCAAACGGCAAAGACGAAACCGAGGCAAGTACGATTTTAACCTTATTACAGAGAATGTTTTTTCTGTTCTGTGCCTTTGAATGTTTGATACAAAGCGCAGAATAATCTATTCCGTAAACCTTGCCGTTACCGATTCTCTCTGCTATTCTCGACACGGTAAGACCGCCGCCACAGCCAACATCAAGCACACGATAATGTCTTTCAAAATTTATATGATCAAGCGCCCAACCGGTAAGCTCGTAATGTCCTTCATTCATGGAACTAATCATTTTTTTGCCCCAAAAGCCCTTCGGCTTCTTGGCATTTTCCAACAGCTTATGATATTTCACAAGAATCTTCCTTTCCGTAAAACACATATTAACTTTATCAAATATATTAATTTTGCTTTAAACTCATTATTGTGCTATCGATTATAACACATATTTATACATTTTACAATTACTTATTGATTTATTTTATTTGATTTTTGTTCATCAATAAGTTCCTGCACCAAATAATCGTCACTCATACAATACATATCCGATATACCCTTTTAGGTTTTATTGTCAAAAGCCAAAATCATATTTAATTTTACAATACTATGTTCTTTCCGTCCCATTCAACCGAAACCGCTTTATTATCATTTTCCGAATTAATTAATAATCCCTCATCAAGATTTTTTGTGGAATGGTGAACGGACAGAAGGAATAGAAAGATAGCGAATCAAGGTAACCGTAGCCGATTCGTTTAGCGACCTTGATCTTGTTGTTGAAGTCTTCGAGCTTGTCGGTGTCATCCGAGATATCGGCTACGCTTTTGGGATTGTACTGTTCAATAATTTGCTTTGCGAGGTTCTCGCCCGGTGTGCTTTCTCTCTTTTTTGCCATTTCGTTCATTCCTTTTTCCTTTCTTTCATTGTAGCACACTTTTTCCCAATTGCAAAAAGTGTGCTAGTTATTTTTCTAACTTACACACTTTATTTTACAAGCTCAGGTGTAGCAATAAAAATTCTACACTTTTATTTTCCCATAAATTAACAAAATCAAAACGGCTTTATTTTGTAAAAAAGCGGAATAAAAGAGATTACAAGTCAAACAATATTAATGCAATATTTTGCAAATATTACAAATTCAGGGGAGTTTTGATATGAAGGCAACAGGTATTGTCAGAAGAATTGACGACCTCGGTCGTGTTGTTATACCAAAAGAAATTCGTCGCACCCTGCGTATTCGTGAGGGCGACCCGCTTGAGATATATACTGCTACCGACGGCGAAGTTATATTTAAAAAATATTCACCTGTAGGAGAATTATCGGCATTTGCCTCACAATATGCGGAAGTTCTCTCAAGAGTAAGCGGTTTACCCGTTATTATTTGCGACAAAGACCATGTTATTGCCGCATCGGGAGTATCTAAAAGAGAATTACTTGAACGACGGGTTTCACCTGTTCTTGAAAATTATATGGAAAGCCGTAAAAGTTATACTGCAACACAGGCTACGGTCGGTGATATTCAACCGGTTGAAGGTGTGGAACACAGAGCGGCAGTCATATACCCTATTATTGCCGCAGGCGATGTTACGGGTGCAGTTGTAATGCTGATGGGCGAAGATAATAAAGTTCCTACTGAAACAGAGGTTAAACTTGCTCATTCAGCGGCCGCTTTTTTAGGAAAACAAATGGAAGAATAAAATATAAGGGTTGCCACAGGCTTGTGTGACAACCCTTATTATATGAAATTATGGTTTATCACACGAGTTAAGTGAAATAATAAAAAATTTAGGTCAAGGCTTTTTAAAGACTTGCAGGTTTAAACAAAACCCATAATATCTTCCGATATTACAATTTATCGGGCACAAACAGTGTGGCTGTTCAGCTATCGTTAGATTGCATAAACGGAAAGTATTTGTGGGCTTTGCCCACACCCACAACCTTTGAAAAGGTTGACCAAACTTTTATAATTGACTGACGAAGTATTCTGTTAAACCCTAATTACCCTATTAAATAAACTTTTTACAATTAAAAACTGCCGCTCATTACAAGCGGCAGTCTTTAAGAAAAAATATGAAATGTATAAGGGATTGGTTAATTTATCAGCCTGCAAGTGCTGCACCGAGTGCATTACAGTTTGCCGTGGCTTCGTCATCGGGAGCATCATTGCAGATAACACTTTCTGCTGCGAGAACTGCGCCTGCCGAATTACAGGTTGCCTCCCATGTTCTCATCCATTCGCCGTCACCCCAGCCGTATGAGCCGAAGAGGGCAATTTTCTTACCGTTGAGCTTTGGTTCACATTCATTGAAAACAGGCTCAAACTCGCTGTCCTCGAGTGTTTCGGCACCCATTGCCGGGCAACCGAATGCAATTGCGTCAAATTCGTCTACTTTATCTGCAGAAAAATCTGTTACATTAAATACAGAAACCTCTGCGCCTGCGCCTTTTGCGCCCTCTGCAACAGCGTCAGCCATTGCCTCTGTGTTGCCTGTTCCACTCCAGAACACTACTGCTATTTTACTCATAAATTAATTACTCCTTTGTAAATTTATACGGTAAGTCGTTTAAGCGACGAACCCTGCAAATATTTTTTGCAGTATATATTAGTACATTTTTTGTACTTTTCAAATGTCTTTTTAGCATTATCTTCATTGTGATATACTTTCCAACATCCGCAACATTTAAAGTTTTTTCCTTTATTTTCAATAAAACTTATTACATCGTCAATCGGATAGCCTAAAAACAATCCTATCTCGTGAGGAAATCCGCCGCAAGAATAAAATCTTGCCGAAAGCTCGTTTATAAGCTCATCATTGGTAGTTCCTCTATACCCTATTGAATTTAAAAACTTTTTGTTTTTGCCGTTTTGCATATCTGCGTTTAATTTTTCCGGACGATAAACATAAATCAACGCTCTTTCGGACGAACAGTACAGTACACGGATTGACACACCTTTTGCGTTGAGAACAGAGTTTAGGGAGATAATATCTTTTTTCAGCCTATATATGCTGTCAATTCGGCAATTAACCAAATTTCCTGTTTTTATATTCGCCAATGTCGGTGAGCAGTGGCGGACTAAAATTTCTTCAGACATAATACTCCTTTTAGTTAGCTTTAACTAACTATTATTTCATAATTAACGCCCTTACAGGCGTTGATTTACATTTATTTCTGTAATTATAGAGGCACAATTACAATAATGGAAAGATTCTTGCTTTAAGTTAGTTGTCACTAACCTTTCGCATAATTATAATACAACATCTTCCTCTATTTGTCAACACCTATTTTTAAATTTTTTAAATTTATTTTTTGCTCTTGCATTTTTGGTCGGTACAGTATATACTATATCCATAAATGCATAATATATGTATGGGAATGAGGTTCTCCCACGGATTTTTCCGAAACCGCTTTTGCTGATGACTTCTGTTTTATACAGGGGCATTGGCTTTTTTTTATGCCATTTTTATTACAAAATTTTGAGGTGAATTATGAAAAGAAAGTTTGTTGATTTCAAGGTATTGACGGCATCTCTTTGCTGTGGCGTTGTTATGGGTGTAATTTCTTTCGTGTTTTTAAAATGCTCGGATTATCGTCCGTATTCAGGGAGTTTTTCCCTTATTGCATATGGTTTTTGCCACTTTCGGGTATGCTTACCGCTTTTGTATATAAGAAATACGGCGGTGAGTCCTCAAAAGGCAACAATCTTATAATTCAGAGTGCAAACGAGGGTGTAAAAGTACCTAAAAGGCTTGCAGTTCTTACATTCTTCTTTACACTGCTGACACACTTTTCGGGCGGCTCGGCAGGCAGAGAGGGCACTGCCGTTCAAATCGGCGGCGCTCTTACAAGCAATGTTGCCGACAAGTTCGGATTTAAAAAAGAGGACAGAAAAACTATCATTTTAAGCGGATTAAGTTCGGCATTCGGCTCCGTATTCGGCACTCCGCTTGCAGGTGCATTCTTCGGTATGGAAGTTTGCTGCATAGGTCAGCTTTCCGCAAGTGCTGTTATTCCATGCTTTTTATCATCTTATCTGGCAAATGCTGTTACACTTTTGCCCGGCGCAACACACGAAGTACATACTATCGCAAGCGTTCCTAACTTTGATTTTAAACTTATATTGATATTTGTTTCCGCATCTGTATTTTTCGGACTTCTCGGAAAATTATTTGCTCTTGCGGTCAAATATTTAAAATTATTATACGCAAAAACTTTTAAAAATACCGTTCTCTCTGCATTGGCAGGCTCTGTTGTTGTCACATTGCTAATCATTTTATTAAATCTCAACAAATATGAAGGACTTAGCACTTGGCAGCAAACAACCGCATTCGAGGGCAATGCAAATTGGTACGATATGCCCGTAAAATTCATTTTGACAGCGCTCACACTCGGAGCAGGATTTCAAGGCGGTGAAGTAACTCCGTTGTTTGACATAGGGGCGTCATTCGGCGGCTGGTATGCAAATTTATTCGGCATTGAACCGAGTTTTCTTGCGGCAATTGGCTTAATCTGCGTGTTCGGTTCTGCCGCAAACACACCGATTACCACAATTATGCTCGGTATTGAGCTTTTCGGCGCCGAAGCCGCGCCTTATTTTGTATTTGCAAGTCTGATAAGTTTTATAGCGTCGGGCAAATCGGGAATTTACTCTTCACAGGAAAGAAAGCTAAGTAAAAGTCTGTTTTCAGCAAAGGCTGATTTTTCCGAATAAATATGATACAATATAAAAAGAAATAATCGGAGGTGCTGTATGAAAATTTTAGTTGTTTTTACAGGCGGAACTATAGGCAGCTGCTACAATAACGGTGTAATTTCTCCCGATTCAAACACCCGTTACAAGTTAATCGAAATGTACAAACAAAACGGAGGTTATGCTGAATTCGATGCGATCTCTCCTTACACGGTACTTAGCGAAAACTTAAACGGCGAGTATTTTAATTTACTTTATAATTCCGTCAAAGAAAATATAAATAATTATGACGGCATCATTGTTACCCATGGTACAGATACACTGCAATACACTTCCGCTGTGCTTTCTTATATGTTCGGCTTGTGTAATACTCCTATTGTGCTTGTGTCTGCAAATTATCCGCTCGAGAGCGAAAAATCAAACGGACTCGAGAATTTTTCCGCTGCCGTGGATTTCATTAAATCAGGCAATAATAAAGGTGTATTTGTCGCATACAAAAATAACGGCGAGCATGCCAAAATTCACCGTGCCTCTCGCCTGCAAAAACACCTTGCTTATTCGGATAAAATCGAAAGCGTTAATAATATCTACTACGGTGAAACCATTAACGGCAATTTTATTAAAAATATCAATTATACAGAAAAGCAAGATGAAATAAAATTTGGGAATATGCCTGTTTTCAAATCAACTTCCCCTGTACTTAAAATTACACCGTATGTGGGAATGGCTTATCCGCAGCTTAATAAAAATATTAAAGCCGTATTGATGGAAAGCTATCATTCGGGAACTGTAAATACCGCAAGCAAAGATTTGGAGAAATTCTGCAATACAGCCAAACAATTTAACATTCCTGTATTTTTAACAGGCAGTGAGACAGGATTTTTTTACGAAAGCAAAGAACTTTATTCAAAATTAGGCATTCAGGTACTCCCTACTGTCACTCCGATTTCTGCTTATATTAAGCTATGGATATTATGCGAAAACAATGCAAAAGACATTTATAAAGCCTTTTCAAAATCCATCGGCGGAGATATATTATAAATCTATAAACATAAAACTACAGCACCGACAAAGTGATGTGACCTCCAAACCGTTAGATTCTTAGTCTGACTTTTTGGGGACAACTCAAAAAAGCGGTGCTGTTTTGATGTGCGTTATGCCAAAAGGGCCGACACAATTTCTCGTGTCGACCCTCTCGGTTTATGTGAATTAAAAAGGATAGGTAATTTTAATAGGATTACTCAATATCCTGCATTGCATCGTAACCTGTTTCACCGGTTCTTACTTTTACAACATCTTCAACATCATAAATGAAGATCTTGCCGTCACCGATATGACCTGTATAGAGTGCCTTTACAGCGGCATCTACAACAGCCTTTACAGGAACTTTGCAAACTACGATTTCTACCTTCATCTTAGGAAGGAGATTACTTTCAATAGCAACACCACGGTAATACTCTGCCTTACCCTTTTGAGCGCCGCAACCGAGTACCTGTGATACTGTCATACCTGTAATACCGAGTTTATCCATTTCTTCCTTGAGTGCCTCAAGTTTTGACTGCTTAAGGAGAATATCAATCTTAGTAATCTTTGTACCGTCAGTAGCCATATCATACTTGCCTGCAAGCTGAACAGGAACTGCCTTAGTTACAGGAACATTGCCCTCAACATCAAATGTTTCGTCAAGTGAAGCTGTACCAACACCGATTGGCATAAAATCTGCATATGCGCTTACAAGACCGTGCTCGCAAATGTCAAGACCTTTCATTTCTTCTTCCTTAGTTACACGAAGACCGATTGTCTTTTTGATTACTGTAAATACGATGATCATACAAACAACTGTCCAAGCGGCTACACAAAGGATACCGAGAGCCTGCTTGCCAAGCTGAGCGAAACCGCCGCCATAGAAAAGACCTGTAATGCCGTCCTGACCGTTGCCTGTTGCAAAAAGACCTACTGCAAGACCGCCCCAAATACCGTTTACGCCATGTACTGAGAATGCACCAACCGGGTCATCTATCTTGAGTTTAATATCAACAAATTCTACTGCAACTACTACGAGGATACCTGAAACAATACCGATGATTGCAGAACCGATAGCATCAACATCTGCACAACCTGCTGTTACTGCAACAAGACCTGCAAGTGAAGCGTTAAGACACATTGAAACATCAGGCTTACCGTTCTTAATCCAAGTAAAGAGCATACATGTTACTGTAGCAACAGCCGGAGCGATTGTTGTTGTAAGAAGGATCTGACCGAGTCTTGAACCGTCTTCTGCAGCAGCACCGTTAAAGCCGTACCAAGCAAACCAAAGAATGAATACACCTAAAGCACCGAGTGTGATGCTGTGACCCGGGATAGCGTTTACCTTACCGTTTTTGCCATACTTACCGATACGAGGTCCGAGGATGATTGCGCCTACAAGAGCAGAGATACCGCCAACCATATGAATTACGATTGAACCTGCAAAGTCAATACAACCGAGCTGTGCAAGCCAACCCTGGCCGTTCCATACCCAACCTGCCTCGATAGGATAAACAACCAATGAAATTACTGCACTGTAAACACAGTATGCAGAGAACTTTGTACGCTCTGCCATAGAACCGGAAACAATTGTTGCGGCTGTAGCACAGAATACAAGCTGGAATACAAATGAGTTCCAATCAAAGTTTGCCCAATCTGTAAACATTGTAAGATTAGGAACGCCGATGAAACCTGCAATATAGTTTTCCGACATCATAAGTCCAAAACCAAGCAAACTGAACACTACTGTACCGATACAGAAGTCCATCAGGTTTTTCATAATGATATTACCGGCGTTTTTCGCTCTTGTAAAACCGGTTTCTACCATCGCAAAACCACATTGCATAAAGAATACGAGCAAGGCGCCTATCATATACCATACGCCTGTACTGCCAAAAATCATTTCTGCCATATAGATCTCCCCTTTTTTAAAATAACAAAAATGGCGTGTACCAAACAGTTTTTGTCTGTTCGTTACACGCCATTGTGTCACCAAATTGAAAATTTAAAAATCAGTCAATCGATCATACACCGTAAAGCATTTCGCCGTATGAAGGATATGGCCAGTAATCAGCGGCTGTTTCTGTTTCCATAGCGTCGCCGATTGCACGAAGTTCAGTCATTACCGAGAATACGCTCTCTCTGTAATACTTAGCATAAGCAAGAACATCGCCCTCATATTCGCTTGCGCCGATAACAGCGTTCTCAAGCTCTGCTGTCTTTTTGCTGAAGCAAACAAGTTTGTTTGAAAGACTTGTAATGAGGTCTTCCTCAACTGATGTTGGGATTGCGTCTGAAAGAGCTTTCTTAGCAAGCGCTGTATCTGTAAGCTCTCTTACATATGAAGTAACGGCAGGAATCATATCTTTTTTAGCCATATCAATCATTGTAAGTGCTTCGATATTGATAATCTTAGCATAGTTTTCAAGCTCAATCTCATATCTTGCATGAATTTCATCTACAGAATAAATCTTGTTCTTTGTAAAGAGGTCAATATTCTTCTGATCAATGTAATGCTCAACTGCATCAGGAAGTGATTTAAGGTTAAGAAGACCTCTCTTCTCTGCCTCTTCAACCCATTCAGGTGCATAGTTGTTGCCGTTGAAGATAATTGCCTGATGCTCTGTAAATGTCTTTTTAATAAGAGCCTTAACCGCTGCGTCAAGATCGGATGCGTCTTTCAACTCATCATAGAACTCTGAAAGTTCCTCGGCAACCATTGTGTTAAGCATTATGTTAGGACAAGCAATGTTGAGAGCCGAACCAAGTGCTCTGAACTCAAACTTGTTACCTGTGAAAGCAAACGGTGATGTTCTGTTACGGTCTGATGTGTCTTTCTTGAAGTCAGGAAGAACATCAACACCTGTTGACATCTTAACCTTGCCCTTGCTTATATACTCTGTACCGTTGATGATTGATTCAACCAATGCGCCGAGGTCATCACCGAGATACATTGAAATGATTGCAGGTGGTGCTTCGTTAGCGCCAAGACGATGGTCGTTACCTGCCGATGCAACAGAGATTCTTAAAAGATCCTGATACTCGTGTACAGCCTTTACGATAGCTGCAAGGAAGAGCTGAAACTGAATATTGTTTTCAGGTGTTTTACCCGGATCAAGGAGATTTTCACCTGTATTAGTAGAAATTGACCAGTTGTTGTGCTTACCTGAACCGTTTACACCTGCAAAAGGCTTTTCGTGAAGGAGGCAAACAAGACCGTGCTTCTCGGCAATTTTCTTCATAACCTCCATTGTAAGCTCGTTGTGGTCGGTTGCAATATTTGTAGTTGTAAAAATAGGAGCAAGCTCGTGCTGCGAAGGAGCAACCTCATTGTGCTTTGTCTTAGCGAGGATACCGAGTTTCCAAAGCTCATTATCAAGGTCAGCCATGAAAGCTGCAACTCTTGTCTTGATTGCGCCGAAGTAATGGTCGTCAAGTTCCTGTCCTTTAGGAGCTTTTGCACCAAAGAGTGTTCTGCCTGTGTAGATAAGGTCTTTTCTCTGGTCATAAACATCTTTATCTATAAGGAAGTATTCCTGCTCAGGACCTACTGTTGTTGTAACTCTCGTAACATCTGTTTTGCCGAGAAGATTAAGAACTTTGCAAGCCTCTGTGCTGATTCTCTCCATTGAACGAAGAAGAGGTGTTTTCTTATCGAGGACCTCACCTGTGTATGAACAGAATGCTGTAGGAATGTAAAGTGTACCGTCCTTAGCAAAAGCATATGAAGTCGGGTCCCAAGTTGTATAACCTCTTGCCTCAAAAGTAGCACGAATACCGCCGCTTGGGAAAGAAGATGCATCAGGCTCGCCCTTTACAAGCTCTTTACCTGAAAACTCCATGATAACCTGACCGTCACCGTTCGGTGTGATAAAGCTGTCATGCTTTTCTGCTGTGATACCTGTCATTGGCTGGAACCAGTGTGTATAGTGTGTGCAGCCCTTTTCGATAGCCCAATCTTTCATTGCGCTTGCAACTACATTAGCTACGCTCTCGTCGAGAGGCTCACCATTCTGGATTGTTTTCTTAAGTGCCTTGTAAGTAGCCTTAGGAAGACGCTCAAGCATCATTTGATCGTTAAATACCATACTGCCAAATAATTCAGGAACTTTTGCCATTTTAATCTCTCCTATCCGTTTTTAATGAAATCATTTTTTTAGAAAACAAAAAGGCACTGCGAACCTTTCGGCTCACAGCGCCCTTGCTGTTTGTCATTGACTGTAGTATAAACCCTTTTGCGTTATTTGTCAATAGCTTTTTAAAAAATTTTTTAGAAAATATTTCAGCTTTTGCAAGTTTAAGTAATTTTCCTGCACTTATTCTACTTTTAAACATTAGTTTATTGACTTTTTGTCGGGTTTCTTGAAAAATATGAAAGTTTGTTATAAAAAAGTTGCATTTTTCTATTGACAACTATAGTAACAGGCTATATAATAAAGTTATTGCAAATGTGCTGTTTTGCGACAGAATATTTCAAAGCATACATTTTACATATAATTAATATGTTTTAGCAAAAATATAAAATGTATTTAACAGCTCAATCCATTTATCGTACTCCATTTACTATACTATATTATATAGTATGCTGTGTAGAACAAATGTTGAAGAATTGAGCGGGAAAGGGTGAATTAAATTGGAACAAATCTCAAACAGACAAGACTTTAAGGGACTTTACTCTCCTCAGTTTGAGCACGACAACTGCGGTATAGGTGCGGTTGTAAACATTAACGGTATCAAAACTCACGATACGGTTGCAAATGCTCTTACTATAGTAGAAACCCTTGAGCACAGAGCAGGTAAAGACGCCGAAGGCAAAACAGGTGACGGCGTAGGTATTTTGCTCCAGATTTCACACAAGTTTTTCAAAAAAGTAGCCCAGAGAGATCTCGGAATCAAGCTTCTTGCGGAGAGAGATTATGCTGTAGGTATGTTCTTCTTCCCTCAAAACGAGCTTGCAAGAAATCAGGCTAAAAAAATGTTTGAAATTATTGCGGAAAAAGAGGGACTTGAGATTCTCGGTTGGAGAAATGTTCCGTCTAACCCTGATGTGCTTGGCAAAAGAGCAGTTGAATGTATGCCTCACATTATGCAGTGCTTTATCAAGCGTCCGAAAGGTGTTAAGAAAGGCTTGCCTTTTGACCGTAAACTTTATGTTGCAAGACGAGTATTTGAGCAGAGCAACGAAGATACATATGTAGTTTCTCTCTCAAGCAGAACTATTGTATATAAAGGTATGTTCCTTGTAGGCGAGTTAAGAAGATTCTTTACCGACCTGCAAGACCCCGATTATGAGTCAGCCATTGCTATGGTTCACTCAAGATTTTCTACCAACACAAACCCAAGCTGGCAGAGAGCTCATCCAAACAGAATGATTGTTCACAACGGTGAAATCAATACAATCAGGGGCAACGCAGACAAAATGCTTGCCCGTGAAGAAACAATGAAGTCGGAGCACCTCAAAGGCGACCTCGACAAGGTTATTCCTGTTGTAAACACCGAGGGTTCAGACTCGGCTATGCTCGACAACACACTTGAATTTTTAGTAATGAGCGGTATGGAGCTTCCTCTTGCCGTTATGATTACAATTCCTGAGCCTTGGGACAGAAACCACACAATTTCTCAGAAAAAGAAAGATTTTTACCAGTATTACGCAACAATGATGGAGCCGTGGGACGGACCTGCATCAATTCTTTTCTCTGACGGTGATATTATGGGTGCGGTACTTGACAGAAACGGTCTTCGTCCGTCAAGATACTACATTACAGACGATAACAACCTTATTCTTTCATCAGAAGTCGGTGCACTTCCTATTGACCCCGCAAAGATTGTCACTAAGGAAAGACTTCGTCCCGGTAAAATGCTCCTTGTAGATACTGTACAGGGCAAACTTATCGACGATGACGAGCTTAAGGAATATTATGCATCAAAACAGCCGTACGGCGAATGGCTTGACAGCAACCTTGTTCGTCTTAAAGACCTCAAGATTCCTAATGTAAAGGTTGAGGAACATTCTTATGAAGAAAGACAGCGCCTCCAGAAAGCGTTTGGCTATACATATGAAGAGGTTATGACATCTATCCTCCCTATGGCTAAAAATGCAAGCGAGCCGATTTCGGCAATGGGTACAGACAGTCCTCTTGCCGTACTTTCAAAAGAGCCGCAACCGCTTTTCAACTACTTTAAGCAGCTTTTCGCACAGGTTACAAACCCACCTATTGATGCAATTCGTGAGGAAGTTGTAACATCAACAACAATTTATATCGGCGAGGACGGCAACATTCTTGAAGAAAAGCCGGAAAACTGTAAGGTAATTAAGATTCATAATCCAATTCTTACTTCTACGGATATTCTTAAAATCAAAAATATGCATATCAACGGCTTTAAGGTTGCCACCGTTCCGATCCTTTACTATAAAAACACAAGCCTTAAAAAGGCTATCAACAGACTTTTCATTGAAACAGACAAGGCTTTCAGCGAGGGTGCAAACATCATCATCCTCTCGGACCGTGGCGTTGACGAAAACCACCTTGCTATTCCGTCATTGCTTGCGGTTTCGGCAGTTCACCAGCACCTAGTTGTTACAAAGAAAAGAACATCATGCGCTATCATTCTTGAAAGCGGCGAGCCACGAGAGGTACATCATTTTGCTACACTTCTTGGCTACGGTGCAAGTGCTATTAACCCATACCTTGCGCAGGAAACTATCCACGAGCTTATCGCAGATGACCTTCTCGACAAGGATTACTATGCGGCTGTTAATGACTACAATGACGCTATTCTTCATGGCATAGTTAAGATTGCATCTAAAATGGGTATTTCAACAATCCAGTCATACCATGGCTCACAAATTTTCGAGGCAATCGGTATCGGCAAGGATGTTATTGATAACTACTTTACAGGTACAGTCAGCAGAATCGGCGGTATCACATTAAAAGATATCGAAAAGAATGTTGACAGACTTCATACTTCCGCATTTGACCCACTCGGACTTAACACAAACCCTGAACTCGAATCAAGAGGCAGTCATAAGTTCAGAAGCGGTAAGGAAGAACACCTCTACAACCCGCAGACAATTTATATGCTCCAGCAGTCAACAAGAACAGGCGACTATGAGCTTTATAAGAAATATTCGCATATGATTTCAGAGGAAATGGACCCTGTTAATATCAGAGGACTTTTCGATTTTAACTATGCCGAAACTCCTGTTCCGATTGATGAAGTTGAAAGCGTTGATTCAATTGTTCGCAGATTTAAAACAGGCGCTATGTCATACGGTTCAATTTCACAGGAAGCACACGAGGCTCTTGCTATTGCAATGAACAGATTACACGGCAAATCAAACTCGGGTGAGGGCGGCGAAAGCCTTGAAAGACTTCTCACAAAGGGCACAGCCGACAACCGTTGCTCAGCTATCAAGCAGGTTGCGTCGGGCAGATTCGGTGTAACTTCAAAGTACCTCACATCTGCCGATGAAATTCAGATTAAAATGGCACAGGGTGCTAAGCCGGGCGAGGGCGGACATCTTCCGGGCAAAAAGGTTTATCCTTGGATTGCAAAGACAAGACACTCAACTCCGGGTGTATCACTTATCTCCCCTCCTCCTCATCATGATATTTATTCAATCGAAGACCTTGCACAGCTTATTTATGACCTTAAGAACGCAAACACAGACGCAAGAATTTCTGTAAAGCTCGTTTCCGAGTGTGGCGTAGGTACGGTTGCCGCAGGTGTTGCAAAAGCAGGCGCAGGCGTTATCCTTATTTCAGGCTATGACGGCGGTACAGGTGCTGCTCCGAGAAGTTCAATTTACAATGCAGGTCTTCCATGGGAACTCGGTCTTGCCGAAGCTCATCAGACTCTTATTATGAATGACCTCAGAAACAAGGTTGTTATTGAAACAGACGGTAAGCTTATGAACGGCAGAGATGTTGCGATTGCCGCAATTCTCGGTGCTGAAGAATACGGTTTTGCCACTGCCCCACTCGTAACACTCGGCTGTGCTATGATGAGAGTATGTAATCTTGATACTTGCCCGTTCGGCGTGGCTACACAAAACCCTGAACTCAGGAAGAGATTTATGGGTAAACCTGAGTATGTAATGAACTTTATGCGTTTTGTTGCTCAGGAGCTTAGAGAGTATATGTCTAAGCTCGGCGTAAAAACTATTGACGAGCTTGTCGGCAGAATTGACCTTATTAAGAGAAAAGACAATATTGAGGGACAGGCTGCCGAGGTTGACCTTTCAAATATTCTCAACACTGACTTTGTTTCAAATAAGATTGAATATAAAAAGAAAAATCTTTATGACTTTAAGCTTGATTCTACACTTGACGAAAAGGTACTCTTAAAGGAATTTAAGTCTAACCTTGCAAACGGTAAGAGCAAGACAATTACTGTTGATGTTAAGAATACAGACCGTTCATTCGGTACAATTCTCGGTTCTGAAATCACAAAAGCGTTTGACGATAAGCTTGAAGACGATACATTTAAAATTATATGTAACGGTTCTGGCGGACAGAGTTTTGGTGCTTTCATTCCAAAGGGACTTACACTTGAGCTTGTCGGCGACAGCAACGACTACTTTGGTAAAGGTTTGTCAGGCGGTAAACTTATTGTATATCCTCCAAAGGATTCAACTTTCAAACCTGAAGACAATATTATCATCGGTAATGTTGCTTTCTACGGTGCTACAAGCGGTAAAGCATTTATCAACGGTGTTGCAGGTGAGCGTTTCTGTGTAAGAAACTCCGGTGCCGTAGCAGTTGTTGAGGGTGTAGGCGACCACGGCTGTGAATATATGACAGGCGGCAGAGTTGTAGTTATAGGTAAAACAGGTAAAAACTTCGCCGCAGGTATGTCGGGCGGTGTAGCTTATGTACTTGACGAGGACAGAGATCTTTATACAAAGCTTAACAAAGAAATGGTACTCTTCTCCGAAGTTAAAGAAAAGTACGATATTATAGAGCTTAAATCCCTCATTGAGGAACACACAGCCGCAACAGGCTCAACTAAGGGTAAAGAAATTCTTGATAACTTTGACGAGTATCTTCCAAAGTTCAAGAAAATCGTTCCTCACGATTACAAAGAAATGATGTCTGCGATTGCTTCTATGGAAGAAAAAGGTCTTAGCAGTGAACAGGCTCAAATTGAAGCATTCTACCAGATTATCAACAATAAGTAAGGAGGGCACACAATAATGGGAAAGCCAACAGGTTTTATGGATTATAATCGTGAAGATGCCGAGGCATTTTCAGTCAAAGAAAGAATACAAAACTATAATGAATTTCACACACCTTTAAGCAAAAAGGATCAGGAAAAGCAGGGCGCAAGATGTATGGAGTGCGGTGTTCCGTTCTGTCAGGCAGGTATGCAGATTGGCAATGCATTCTCCGGCTGTCCTCTTAACAATCTTATCCCTGAATGGAATGACCTTATTTTCAAAGGTTGTTGGGAACAGGCATATAACAGACTAAAAATTACAAATAACTTCCCGGAGTTTACCTCCCGTGTCTGCCCTGCCCTTTGCGAAAAGGCTTGCACTTGCGGCGCTAACGGTGAGGCTGTTACCGTAAGAGCAAACGAGTACGGCATTATCGAAAATGCTTACGAACAGGGACTTGCAGAGGCAAATCCTCCAAAGGTAAGAACAGGTAAAAAAATTGCAATCATCGGCTCAGGTCCTTCGGGACTTGCCGCAGCTGACCAGCTCAATCAGAGAGGTCACTCTGTTACTGTATTCGAGCGTTCCGACCGTGTAGGCGGTTTGCTTATGTACGGTATTCCGAATATGAAACTTGAAAAAGAAGTTATCGACCGTAAAATTTCTATTATGAAAGAAGAGGGCGTTGAATTTAAAACAGGCGTCAATGTAGGCAAAGATGTAAAAGCTAAAAAATTGCTTGACGAATACGACAGAGTTATACTCTGCTGCGGCGCATCCAACCCAAGAGATATTAAGGTTAAAGGCAGAGAAGCTAAAGGCATTTACTTTGCTGTTGATTTTCTTAAATCAACTACTAAAGCATTGCTTGACAACGGCTTAAAGGATGGCACATACATTTCTGCAAAAGGAAAAAATGTTATGGTTATCGGCGGCGGCGATACAGGTAATGACTGCGTAGGTACAAGTATTCGTCACGGCGCTAAATCAGTTCTCCAGCTTGAAATGATGCCAAAATTACCCGACAAGCGTACTGCCGACAATCCATGGCCGCAGTGGCCGAGAGTTTGTAAAACAGACTACGGTCAGGAAGAGGCTATTGAGGTATTCGGTCATGACCCAAGAGTTTATCAGACAACGGTAAAAGAATTTATCTCCGATGACAAGGGCAACCTTAAGGGTGCTGTTCTTGTTAAGTTAAAGCCTGAAAAGGACGAAAAGACAGGCAGACTTATGATGAAAGAAGTCGAGGGTTCGGAATACACTGTTGATGTTGAGCTTGTACTCATTGCGGCAGGTTTCTTAGGTTCGGAAAGTTATGTTACAAAAGCATTTGGCGTTGAAGTAAACGCAAGAACAAATGTGGCAACCGCAGAAGGCTCTCACGCAACAAATGTTAAAAATGTATTTACAGCCGGAGATATGCACAGAGGACAGTCACTTGTAGTATGGGCAATTCGTGAAGGCAGAGATGTTGCCAAAGAGGTTGATTTAAGCCTTATAGGTTACACAAATCTTTAATGTATAATAATTAAATCTTCCATTATCTTAAAAAATGCACAACGGTTTTTATCGTTGTGCATTTGCTTTTTATGATTATACGAGTGAAACATTGATTATCTTTAGTTTTTAGCAAACTACTTTGCTAAGTGATTATAAAGGTTCTTTATCAAAAGTTGGGGTAAATTATGGTTTAGCTGATTGCTTTATCAAGCAATTATAAAAGTTTGGTCGACCTTTTCAAAGGTCGTGGGTGTGGGCAAAGCCCACAAATACTTTCCGTTTATGCAATCTGACGATAGCCAAACAGCTCGCTGTTTGGCGGCTTGAACACAACGGCGTTAGCCTTTAAAAATGCGATAGCAACAAGAAAGAAATTCGTTATTTGATTAATAAAATATAGTTTTTTTAGTGGCTGTCGCCTGTTTTAACAAACTTAGTTTTAGCACGCAAACAGCGTGGCTGTTTGCGCCTGATGAATTGTTATATTGGAAGATTTTATGGGCGCTGCCCAAACCCGCAATTTTTGAAAAAATTGAGTAAACTTTTTTGTTTTTGGGAGGATAATTTAGCGTTAGCTAAATTTCAATGCCCGACCGACACTCCGCTAAACCATAATTTTTCCAAAAACTTTTTTATAAATAAACATAATTGTTTGACAAAAATCAGAACAAAGCGTGTTCCTAATTTAAAATACACCAAAAGCAAAAGCCGACCCCTTTCGAGGCCGGCTTAAATTATTTTAGATTAAGCAATCGGAACTGCGATTGGTGCATTTGGGTTATTATCCGGATTCTCTGTATAGAATGTGAGGTATGTACCACCCATTACATTAGAGTCATCGATTACAATCCAAAGCTCGTTGTCAATAAAGCCCTTATAGTCAATTGTCTGATTTGTACCTGTGTCAGAAACAATTATATTGTAAGAACCTGCCTTTGTACAAGTGAAGTCTTTAACATACCAACCGTTTTCATCCATTTCTGTAAGTGTATCGCCCGGCCATTCACCTGATGTTGTGTAGTTGTCAGCATCAACACCGTTTGTATCTGAACCCCAGAGCCAAAGTGACGGATTCCAAGTAAGTGAACCATTGTGCTTAACATGGAGTTTAACATCCATACTTGACGCTACATAGTAGTAATCAACGCTCATATCTACACCATAAGGAATGTGACCGTTTACATTTTCAGGTGTTTTTGTTGAATCAACAGTATAACCGATTGTACGGTAGCTTGTTGTTGTGTATTCATCGCCTACTCTGCCCGAAATTACTGTTGAAGGAGTAATCTTTTCGACTGTGCCGTCCTCAGCTGTGTAGAAATGGTTTACTGTAACACTGCCCGATGATACCGGCTTACCGGTAGTATAAGTCTGAAGAGCTGTAACATCATTTACATCTTTCCTTGTATCGTAGTTTACATCTATCTTTGCATATGTGTCAGCATCTACACTTGCAGGATCTGTAATAATAGACTGCATTAATGTTACATCACGAACATCAATAGCACCGTCATTGTTAAAGTCTGCGTTCTTGAATGATTCAGGAACATAGTCAGCATAGTAGTATGTTACAACTGCCGGTGTTTCTGAATAAGTGCCTGTTGCAGGACCTTCAACCTTGCTCAATATATATGTATTACTAATGCTTGAGTTTTCGGCTGTTGTATAACCTGTACCGATTGTACCCTGAATTACTTCAGGATCTACGAGGTTTTCGCCGGTCTTTTCGTAAACATAGTTTACAGTTACCTGACCCATACCGTCATCAAGAGCGAGCTTATCAAAGCTTGCCTTGTCAACAGCAATTACTGTTGAAATAGCTGGTACAGTAAATGTTGAACCCGAAACCTCACCAAGGTTCTTTAAGCCGGCTGTCTTATCGTTAGCAATAATTACCCACTCTGTGCAGCTTTCATCCTTGAGCTTAACTTCTTCTGCTTTTTTAGCTGAGTTGTGGATAACAGCCATTGTCTGCCACTCATCAGGCTGATCATTCTTAACAGTAAACGCTACCTGGTTAGAGAATGCACTGCCCATTGACTTGTTAAGTGTGTAAGCTGATGAATATGACTTATCCATTGCTGTGAATGGTGTAAAGTTCTTTCTGATTTCGTAAAGTCCCTTGTAGTAAGATACAAGATCCTGATACTCCAGAATGTTGTTCCAGTTAATCTTGTTGATTTCAGGTGAAGACTTGTAGCTGTTTGTATCGCCGTACTTTGTACGAGCCATTTCCTGACCTGCAAGCATAAATGAAATACCCTGTGAAGTATTTACAATAGCACCTGCCATTTTATTCATCTTAACGAGGTCTTCGTAACGGTTGCCGTAGTCACCTGAAGCTGTAGAAGCAACGAGCTGATCGTAAAGAGCAGCGTTGTCGTGGCAGTCAGCGTATGTAACTGACTGTGAAGGAGCTTTAGCTTTCCACTTGTAGTTACCGTTTGAGTTAGCGAACAAGCCGAAAGAAATACCCTTAGCAGCACCCTTTGAGCCCTGAACAAAACCTGTGTTTGCAATGCTCATAGCACCGCCCTTGATAGCGTCACGAACGGAGTCATTGAAGATACCGATTCTCTCGCTAAGTGAGCCTGCGTTTGACTGAATAGCCGGCACAAACTTTGTACCGTCACAAGTGTTTGTTGGATGGTATGAGTCGCCGCCTGTCCATGCTTCGCCCCACATTGTAACCCTATTATCAACCTGATCAAGAGCATCTCTTAGCTGATTCATTGTTTCAACATCCATAATACCCATAAGGTCATAACGGAAGCCATCAATATGGTACTCATTTACCCAGTAGAGGCAAGACTGAATAACATAGTTTCTGTACATTGCACGCTCTGTTGCACACTCATTGCCGCAACCCGATCCGTTTGAGAATTTGCCTGCTCCGTTAAGTCTGTAGTAATAGTTAGGAACAGTCTTCTGGAAGCAAGAGTCTGTTGAATATGTATGGTTGTAAACAACATCCATTACAACGCTGATGCCTGCATCATGGAGTGCCTGAATCATTTCCTTACATTCCTTAATTCTTACATTACCGTCATATGGATTTGAAGAATAAGAGCCTTCAGGAACATTGTAGTTCTGTGGGTCATAGCCCCAGTTAAACTGCTCATCGTTGCCTGCCTCGTTTACTGAAGCATAGTCATAGAATGGATTGAGCTGTACTGTATTAACACCAAGTTCTTTTAGATAGTCAATACATGTAGAAATGTTGCCCTCACCGTTAAGTGTTGTGCCGTTTTCTGTAAAAGCAAGGTACTTACCGCGGTTTTCTTCAGATACACCTGAAGAAGCGTCATATGAGAAGTCCTTTACATGGAGTTCCCAAACAGTGCTGTCTGTAACCTCATCCTGGAATACATGAGTGTCCTTGTCCCAACCGTCAGGGTCTGTAGAGTCGAGATCAACAATCATTGAACGGTTACCGTTTACACCGACTGCCTTTGAGTATACATCCTGTGTTTCACTTGTTGTTGTTTCGCCTGTTGTAGGATTAACTACTGTGATTGTGTAGGTGTAGTAGTAGTCTTTCCATTCGCCAGTAAGCTTAATCTTCCAAATGCCTGTAGCGTCTTCTTTCTCAAGCCGGTAAGAGGCTACCTTACTTGCTCCCTGTTCATCGTCTGAACCTTTTGTAAAAATATTTACCTTAATGTCAGTTGCTGTAGGTGACCAAACTTTGAAAGTTGTGGCATCTTTAGTGTATGTAACGCCGAGGTCATCTCCATCATATCTGTAATTTGCGTCAAGTTCTTCGAGTGCTTTTGTAGCAGTTGTATCTAATGCTACAGAACCGCCTGATACTGTTTCCGCATCGGTTGTTGCAGCCATTGAAGTAACTGCTGTTGTTGTACCGAGCATACAAAATGCAAGGACAACAGATACAAATTTCTTTGTATTTTTCATAGTTTTATTTCCTCCTTTTATTTTTATAATCTATCCCTTGTGGGAATAACTACCTAAAATCATTCGTCTATATCCATAGACTCGGCAAAAGCCTTTTTCCTTTTAATATTTGTATAAAGAGTGCTTGCAACGCATCCTGCAAGAATTAGACCTGCGGCAATATATACAACAACCATAACCGACTTAAGCGGGTCAGGGTCGTTTGAATATGAATAAATTACATTAACTTCTGTTTTTGTAAAATTACCGTTCGCATTTGACGGAACAAATCTTAATGTCATATCTTCAAATTCTTTTTCTTCTGCCGTATAAGCCTCTCCTTCTGCACCTGTAAGAGTTGTCTTTTCAACGACCTTACCGCTGCCGTCCATATAAATTACATTTACTCTGCATTCGTCCTTTGACTTGTCATCATCCGCAATCTTTTCGTATTTAAAGGTTACATCAAAATCTTTGTTAGGAAGAACACCGGAAGCATTGTTCGGAAGTTCGTCGAGTATAAGTCTGTAATTTTCAATACCGGGAATTTCGGGAGTGTAATACTCAACCCCTGTTCTGTTTTTAATTGAATAGCTGTCGACTAAATCTTTACCGCTCTCTTTATCAACAAAGTGGTAAGTAACTGTTGAAAAAGTGCCATCGTACTTTTCAACATAAACCTTAGCGTGAAGAACTCCGTCTGTAAAGAACCCTTTTGCGTCACCGTCGGTTTTCTTTATGTCATAGTTAAGAGTAAAAGCATTTTCAGCAAGGTCATAAGCCTTACCGATACCGCCTGTTACGGTTTGGGTAGAAATAAGGTCATGTGTTTTATTGTCATAATAATTTACAACTACCGCACCCTCACGGATTGTAAGCTGTGCATTTTCAAAGCCCTGCTTATCAGCCATAACAACAGCCGAATGAGCTTTAACCTCTACACTGCCGTCAACTTCGCCGAGGTTTCTTAATCCTGCTGTTTCGTTGTCCGCAACGATTACCCACTTGCCGTCAACTTTAACATTCTGTGACTCATCACCGCCGTTAAAGAGAACGCAAACTTGATTCCATTTGCCCTGCTCTGTGTTGTTAAGTTTGTAACCTACAACTGTTTTTGGCAAGTCGTTTAAATAATCAATTGCATTTGCACTCTGTGTCGTGCAATCTTTAAATGCTGCAAATTCTTCTCTGATTTGCATTAAACCTCTGTAATACTCAACAATATCGCTGTATTCATTGATATTGTTCCAATCAAGCATATTTTTTTCACGGCTTGACGCATAGGAATTTTCGTCACCGTCTTTGCTTCTTGCAAATTCCTCACCGGCAAGCATAAACGGAATACCTTGAGATGTCATTACAATAGCGGCTGAAAGTTTATTCATTGCCACCAAATCTTCATAACGCTTTCTGTATTCGGAATCTCTGCCGTAAACCGAATCAACAAGTTTATCGTAAAGACAAAGGTTATCATGACAAGACGCATATGTTACACACTGTGACGGAACATTTGCCCAACCCGAAGTACGGTCGGACTGACCCGATATGCCAATCTTAAGGTTAGATTTTTTGCTTGCCTCCTGTACGAAAGCGCCGTCTGTACCGCCCGTACTGCCCTTGATTGCATCACGGATAGTATCGTCAAAAGCACCTATACGGTCGTTAAGCTGCTTGAGGTTACCCTGATTAGCCATTACCGTGCCTTCATCGCAAGCAGTCGGCATATTCCAAGCCTCACCGTACATAATAATCTTTTTGCCGATGCTGTTGTCATAGAGTTTGTCAAGCGCATCTCTTACCTGATTAAGTGTTTCAACATCGTGAAGACCCATAAGGTCAAAACGGAAACCGTCAATATGATATTCCTTTGCCCAATAAGTAATAGAATCAATCATATACTTGCGGAACATCTTGTGTTCGGATGCAGTATCGTTGCCGCAGCCCGAACCGTTTGAGAATGTACCGTCCTCGTTCATTCTGTAATAATAGTTAGGAACTGTATTTTGAAATACGGAATCCGTTGAATAAGTATGATTGTAAACAACATCCATAATTACGCCGATACCTGCATTATGAAGTGCCTGTATCATCTGCTTACATTCTTTGATACGAACATTACCGTCATAAGGATTTGTAGAATACGAACCCTCGGGACAGTTATAGTTTACAGGGTCATAGCCCCAATTGTATTGCGACATAATGTCTTTTGATTCGTCAACAGAGCCAAAATCGCAGAAAGGCATAATCTGAACATACTTAACACCGAGTTTTTTAAGGTAATCAACGCATGTCGGTGTACCGCCCTGAATACCGTTTACAGTTGTACCTTCCTCTGTAAAAGCAAGGAATTTACCTCTGTTTGATTTAGATACGCCGCTTGATTCCGAAGATGAAAAATCGGCAACGGAAACTTCCCATACAGATGCCTCGGTAGGATTTGAAACAGTTACATGAACATCGTTTTCCCAACCATCCGGATTTGTATTGTTAAGGTCTACTACCATACTGCGCTTGCCGTTTACACCGCAGGCTTTTGCATAAACATCTCCTGTTTCGGTAACCGTATCGCCGTTTTTAACGCTGTAAGTATAATACTTTCCCGCAAGATTACCGCTTACTTTTATGCTCCATACGCCTGTTTTTTTGTCAAGCTCCATTGTTTTTGTGGCAATAGAACCGCCGTCGCCCTCTTCGTCACTGCCGTGCTCGTAAAGATTTAACTTTACCGTAGCAGCCTTAGGCGCCCAAACTTTAAAAGTAGTTGAATCTTCAGACCAAACCGCACCGAGGTCACTGCCCGAATAAGCTGTTTTATCAAGTTCGGCTGCATAAGTCTGATAATTAACCTTTTTGTTTTCAACTTTCTTTTCTTCCGCCGCACTGATTGCCGATGCGCACATGCCTGCCATAATCATTGCCGTTAATACTCCTGTAATTAATCTTTTTAATAACAATAAAAATGCCTCCTGACTCTGCGGCAATACCTTTCAGAATTCTTGTCTGCTTACCAAGCCGCCATCAGAAACAAAATATTCAGTTTTAGTATTGACCGAAATCATACTGTTTAATATACGAACAGTATTGAACATAATAAATAATTATATTTTCTTTTATATAATTTTAACATAATTTCCAAGTGATTTTATATCTTTTAAAGAATTATATTTTAAATATGAGGATTCACGATGTAGAATTTTAAGCACTTTTATTGTGCAACTTGCTACATATCAACTCAGATTTTTATGCATTTTTTCAAATAAAGTCCCAAATAACAAAATAAAGACAAAAAAGGTCATTCGATTCGTACAATAATCGAATAACCTTTTAATATTGACAAAATTTTGACAATTATTATATTTTAAAGCCCATATACGGACGAACCTTTAAATAGACTTTCAATTCTTAATAATCTGTTATATTTACATACTCGGTCGGTACGGCAAGGTGCTCCCGTTTTTATCTGCCCGGCATTTACCGCAACCGCAATATCCGCAATTGTAGTATCTTCGGTTTCACCGCTTCTATGCGAAATCACCGTTGTGTAACCCGCCTTTTGTGCCATATCAATCGCCCCAAAAGTTTCTGTAAGAGTTCCGATTTGATTCATTTTTATCAAAATAGAATTACCTGCGCCGACACAAATGCCCTTGTAAAGTCTTTCTGAATTTGTAACAAATAAATCGTCGCCTACAAGCTGAACTTTTTTGCCGATGCGATCCGTGATTTCTTTCCAACCCTCCCAATCGTATTCCGAAAGAGGGTCTTCGATTGAAAATATCGGATATTTGTCGCAAAGTTTTTCAAAATAATTAATAAGGTCGCTTGTCTTGAGTACGGATTTTCTTTTCGGCAAGTGATAAACGCCGTCGTTAAACCATTCGGATGCCGCCGCATCAATAGCAATCTTAGTATTCTCTGTATTGTATCCCGCATCACAAACCGCCTGAATAATCAACTCAATTGCCTCTTCGTCGGTCTCAAGATTCGGTGCAAAACCTCCCTCGTCGCCAACAGAAGTAGCCATACCTTTCTGTGAAAGAATTTTGCCAAGACTGTGGTATATTTCACAGCATTGCTGCAAACCGTCGGAAAAAGTATTCGCACCTACAGGCATAATCATAAATTCCTGTATATCAATGTTATTTGCTGCATGAGCGCCGCCGTTGAGAATATTCATCATAGGCACGGGAAGTTTTACCGAATAAATACCTCCGAGATAACGGTAAAGCGGAAGTCTTAGCGATTTTGCCGCTGCCTTTGCAACTGCGACTGACACGGCAAGTATCGCATTTGCACCAAGATTTTTCTTGTTTTTGCTCCCGTCAAGCTCTGATAATTTGTTATCGACTGCACATTGGTCAAACGGCGACATACCGCAAATTTCGGGTGAAATAATTTTGCTGATATTTGTAACTGCTTTTTTTACTCCCTTGCCGTTAAATCTATCACCGCCGTCACGCAGTTCAACAGCTTCATAAGCACCTGTTGATGCTCCCGACGGTACTGCCGCATTTGCAAAAGTTCCGTCTGTCAGTCCTACGGTAGCCTCTACGGTAGGATTACCTCTTGAATCAATAATTTCTCTGCCGACTACAGAATTAATGGTTATTTTCATTTTATTACCTCCAAATATATTTTGCCGTAACTGTCAAAAAATATTCAGAGCAGTGGCACGGAGGTGAAAAAAGCATATTATATTAAAAAAAGCAAAGGAGGAAATAATTTGGATATTGTTTACTATACTGTCAGACCTGGAAATACTTTGTTTGGCATTGCGCAATTTTTTTCAAACTACGGTAAACGACATTTTAAGATATAACAACATTGCTGACGCAAACAGAATTTATGTAGGTGAAACTCTGGCAATTCCGGCAGGAACTTCACAGTCGCCACGCACACATATTGTAAGACCGGGAGAATCCCTTTGGTATATCTCAAAGATGTACAATATGACGGTAGAGGATCTTATGAATAAAAACAATCTCGGCAATCCCAATGTTCTCTATCCGGGACAAATATTGAATGTGTAAATATTATTAAATTAGCTTTTAAAAGAATATCTTACCAAACATTTATAAAAATTTGGTCAACATTTAAAAAGACTTGACCTGAATTTTCAAATTATTTAACACAAACTTTTTGCAAACCATAACTCACCACAACACTTTACAAAAAGCAAAAGCTGTACCGATAAATTCGATACAGCTTTTATGTATTATCCGGTTATACCGTTACTTCTAAGATATGATTCTATCTGTTCATCATCGCAGATTCCGAGGTCATCACAACCTGCAAGATGTTCGTTATGATGCTTTACTTCGTGGTGCATTATTTTCTCAAGCTCCGTGTACAGCTTGTCATTTGACAAACCTCCGTACACCTTCATAATACTGCCGTAGTAAAACACAATTGAGTTGCCTATTGAATTTCTTACATACTCTCCGAGGATATACAGCTCTCCCCTCACGCTTTGCGGATGTAACTTTGCTTGCGGTTCAAGCGACATTCCCGCATTAAGGTCACGGAAAAGCTCCTGCGGCATTGAGTCTGCAATTTCATCAAGCATTTGAGCACATTCTTCAAAAGTAACCATAATCAATACCTAATTAATAATCAAGATAATCCTTAAGTTTTCTGCTTCTTGACGGATGTCTTAGCTTTCTTAATGCCTTTGCCTCAATCTGACGGATACGCTCACGGGTTACATTAAACTCTTTGCCTACCTCTTCAAGAGTTCTGCTTCTGCCGTCTTCAAGACCGAAACGAAGTCTTAAAACCTTTTCCTCTCTCGGAGTAAGAGTTGAAAGAACATCCGAAAGCTGTTCTCTTAACATTGTGTGTGAAGCGGCATCGGCAGGTGCGGGTGCACCGTCATCCGGAATAAAGTCGCCGAGGTGGCTGTCTTCCTCTTCACCGATAGGTGTTTCGAGAGATACAGGTTCTTGAGCCACACGCATAATTTCTCTTACCTTATCAACAGGCAAGTCAAGCTCGTCTGCAATTTCATCGGGGGTAGGCTCATGACCGTTCTGGTGCAAAAGCTGGCTCTGAACTTTTTTTACCTTATTGATAGTTTCAACCATATGAACCGGAATACGAATTGTTCTTGCCTGGTCGGCAATGGCTCTTGTGATTGCCTGTCTGATCCACCATGTGGCATATGTTGAGAACTTAAATCCCTTTGTATAATCAAACTTGTCAACCGCCTTGATAAGGCCGAGGTTCCCCTCCTGAATAAGGTCGAGAAACTGCATACCTCTGCCAAGGTAACGCTTTGCAATGCTTACAACAAGACGAAGGTTTGCCTCTGAAAGTCGCTGTTTTGCCTGAACATCGCCGTTGGCAATTCTGATAGCAAGGTCAATTTCTTCTTCGGATGAAAGGAGCGGTACTCTGCCGATTTCTTTCAAATATACTTTAACAGGATCGTCAACGGTGACAGCACCATCTGCAACAAAATCAGAATCCTTGCCTTCGCCGAGGTCAATATCATCAATCTTGATGTCGCCCATATCCTCAACGATTTCAATACCCTGCTGTTCAAGGTTGTCATAAAGTTTTTCGAGCTGTTCGGGGTCAAAATCAATCTCACCGATAGCATCAAGAATATCCTGATTGTTAAGCTGTCCCTTTTGTTTGCCAAGCTCTAAAAGCTCTTTTACAACTGATTTTTTGTCCTGAGGTGCGTTCATACTCATTTTCCTTTCTGAATGTACAAAAGATTATATATTAAAAGACAAAATAAATATTCCTATTTTTTATTTTGTTTCATCTTCATTATGTAATCGTTAATGTCATCTGCCGACATATCGGCAAGCTTGTCCGAAGTCAGCTTGTTACTCTCTTCATTAATTACATTAATATATTCCTCTACCGCCTCTCTTGTGGATGCGGCGGGAATTGTGGTGGAAATCAGCTTATAAAGATACGAAACTTCGTCGGAATTAAAATCCGAAGATACGCTTGTAAGCGGCTCGTATCCGCTTTTTATTTTGCTAAGTACATACTCATAATAGCGTTTTATAAGCGAATTTGAAAATTTATCGGGTGTAACCCTTTCCGAAATGCTGTTTGCGTAATCGGGATTATTGATTAAATAAACGAGCAGAGCCTCTTCGGCACTTGAACTTCTCGGTTTTTTGTAGTGCTCTCTGTTTATCTTGTCACTCTGACCGTTAAGTTCCGCCTGTATCTGACGGGTTTCCTTTTTAATATTCTCCCGTCTGTCCCGCCTTTTGACCTTTGAAATCTGCTCGAGAAAAGCATTTTTATCAATCTCAAGTTCGGCGCAAAGTTTCGATGCAAAAACATCTCTTTCAATCGGGCTTTCAATTGTCGCAACTATTTTTACAGCTTCGTTTAAAAAAGCTACCTTGCCGTCAGTTGTGTTGAGATTGTAATTTTCTTTTAATTTCATAAGTCGATATTCAATATCGTTGCCGCATTTTTCTATTAAAAGTTTAAATGCCGCAGGGCCGTTATCGCCTTTTGAACGGATAAACTCGTCAGGGTCTTTACCACTCGGCACAGTGAGAATTTTAATCGGCAGTCCTGCGTTTCGCAAGATGTCTATTGCTCTTGCCGTAGCTTTTTGACCTGCTCCGTCAGCGTCATAACAAATTATAACCTCATCGGCATAGCGTTTCATAAGGACTGCCTGCTCATTTGTAAGAGCAGTGCCGAGTGTTGCAACCGCATTCGTAAAACCCGCCTGATTAAGCGCAATAACATCCATATATCCCTCGCACAGAATCAGCGTGCGTGTACCCGAGCTTTTGGCATTGTTAAGAGAAAACAAGTTTTCGCTCTTTTTAAATACAGGAGTATCGGAAGTATTGAGATACTTAGGCTTTTCGTCGGTCATAATTCTGCCGCCGAAAGCTATAACATTTCCGCGCAAATCTATAATCGGAAACATTACTCTGTTTACAAAGCGGTCATAAATTCCGTTACCGTTTTTCCTTTTGAAAGCAAGGTTTGCGGAGTAAATTTCATATTCCGAAAAGCCTTTGTTTTTCAGATGATTACAAAGCGAGTTCCAATCGTCATCGGCAAAACCGAGTCCGAAATGCCTTATCGTACGGTCAGATAAAGCTCTGCCTCTAAGATAATTCAGTCCGCTCTGCCCTCTTTGTGAAAGCAGTGTTGCGTGAAAAAACCTCGCCGCCTCACGGTTTGCCTCATAAATTCTCATTCTTAATTTACTTAGGCTGTCATCATAGGTATTTTCAGGCATTTCCATACCTGCCCTTTGTGCAAGGAACTTTACCGCCTCGACATAATCAAGATTTTCAATCTTCATTATAAAGGTAATGACATCGCCGCCGGCACCGCAGCCAAAGCAATAAAACGAGCCGCTTTCGGTGTAAATGTTGAAAGACGGAGTTTTCTCGCCGTGAAACGGGCACAATCCAACCATATTTCTGCCGTGGCGCTTAAGATTTACATATGACGAAGCAATTTCCGTTATATCGCTTCTAAGCTTTAATTCCTGCAAAAAACTGTCTGGAAAAGGCACAAAACTCCCCCTTTTCTGTTTCCTATTAGCTATTTACGATTTTTTCGCAAATATTCCTTTTTTATTTCAAAAAAATTTTAAATATTTTGTATTATTCATTTATCTGCACAGCAAAATACTGTTCGTCTTTCTGTTCAACCGTAACTTCACCCGATGTTGCGTCCGCAAGTTTTTTATTCAGCGTACCGAGCAAATCGGGTTTAATGTGAAATTTTACAAGTACATCGCTTTCATATACGGTATCGTCAACGGCAGCACCCACACCTATTATCAGAGATGATACCTTGCCGTATTGGTTATAAGCGCATCTTGCCTCGCATACAAGGCAATTCTGCATAATTACAGGCTTTGCCGCCTCGACTGCGATTTTTGAACCGTGAGAGTACGCACGCACAAGACCGCCCGTACCAAGGAGTACACCGCCGAAATATCGTGTAACCACAACCACGACATCAAAAATTTCATTTTTTACTATAACATCAAGCACAGGCATACCGGCTGTACCTGAGGGTTCTCCGTCGTCGCTGTAGCGCTTTATGTTGCCCTCTCTCAATGAATAGGCATATACATTATGTGTAGCATTCCAATGTTCACTGCGCTTTTCATTAATAAAATCTATTGCCTCCTGCTCTGTTTTAACAGGTTTGCAATATCCGATAAACCGAGAACGCTTTTCCACAAATTCATCGCTTGCATTTTCAAGCACGGTTTTGTAATCCTTTGCCAACAAGTACACCTCCGTTTTATGTTATTAATTAAGGTTCTATTATAAATATCTGGGGTAAAAATAATAAAATTGTGGTTTAACACACAGGTTAAGCAAAATAATTTAAAAATTTAGGTCAAGCCTTTTTAAAGGCTAACGCCGTTGTGTTCAAGCCGCCAAACAGCAAGCTGTTTGGCTATCGTTAGATTGCGTAAGCGGAAAGTATTTGTGGGCTTTGCCCACACCCACAACCTTTGAAAAAGTTGACCAAACTTTTATAATTGATTGGCAAATCAATTTGCTAAACCATAATTCACCCCAACTATTGAAAAATAACCGTCTTTTTGGGATAACAGTCAAAAAGGCGGCACTAAGTGCCGCCTCAACAATTACGATATAAAAAATTATTTGCTCATACCGAAACGCTTCTTGAATCTGTCAACGCGTCCGCCGGTATCAACCAATTTCTGCTTTCCTGTGAAGAATGGGTGGCATTTTGAACAAACTTCAACACGAATGTCCTTCTTTGTTGAACCTGTTTCAATAACATTACCGCAAGCACATGTAATTGTTGTCTGCTGATAATCTGGATGGATGTTCTCTTTCATTTTCCTCACCTGCCTGACTCTGCATAATAACAGATAGATTATACAACAAAAATAAGCAAAATGCAAGTGTTTTTCAAAACTTTTTTAAAAATTTCGCAATATTTTTTATTTTCCTTACTTTTGTAGTTTTTAAATAATATTTACAAATCAAATAATTCTTATTACAAGTTATTTAATTTCCTTTGTAGAAATTTCTTTCTGTGCCATTGCAATAAAGTCCTCAAGTTTCATTGCGCCGAGGTCGCCCTCTTTTCTGTGACGAACAGAAACAGTATTAGCCTCTACATCCTTGTCGCCGATAATGAACATATAAGGAACTTTCTCAAGCTGTGCCTCACGAATCTTATATCCGATTTTCTCACTTCTTGAGTCAACCTCAACACGCATACCGCAAGCGTCAAGAGCCTTTTTGATTTCGTAAACATAGTCAAGGTGTCTGTCTCTGCAACAGGAAGAAGTTTAACCTGAACAGGAGCAAGCCACATCGGGAATGCACCGGCATATTTCTCAATAAGAAGTGCAAGCGTTCTCTCGTAACAACCGATTGAAGTTCTGTGAATAATATAAGGATTTTTCTTTGAGCCATCCTTATCTACATACTCCATACCGAATTTTTCTGCAAGCATCTGGTCAATCTGAATTGTAATAAGTGTATCTTCCTTGCCGTAAACATTCTTAATCTGAATATCAAGTTTAGGACCGTAGAAAGCAGCCTCACCTACGCCGATAGCATAAGGAATTTCAAGGTGGTCAAGGATTTTCTGCATAATGCCCTGTGCTTCGTCCCACTGCTCGGCAGTACCGATATACTTAGCTCTGTCCTTAGGATCCCACTGTGAGAATCTGTAAGATACATCTTCATAAAGACCGAGTGTTTTAAGCATATAAATAGCAAGCTCAAGACAGTTTCTGAACTCGTCCTCAAGCTGTTCAGGCAAGCACATAAGATGACCTTCGGAAATTGTGAACTGACGAACTCTGATAAGTCCGTGCATCTCGCCGCTTGCTTCATTTCTGAAAAGTGTTGAAGTTTCATTGTAACGGAGCGGAAGATCTCTGTATGAACGCTGACGATTAAGATAAGCCTGATACTGGAACGGGCAAGTCATAGGACGAAGTGCAAATACTTCATCATCTTTTTCAGGATCACCGAGTACAAACATACCGTCCATATAGTGGTCCCAGTGACCGCTGATTTTGTAAAGGTCGCTCTTAGCCATAAAAGGTGTTTTTGTAAGTAACCAGCCACGACGCTGTTCCTCGTCTTCTACAAATCTCTGTAAAAGCTGAACGATTCTTGCGCCCTTTGGAAGAAGGATAGGAAGACCCTGACCGATTACATCTGATGTTGTGAAAAGCTCAAGCTCTCTGCCGAGTTTGTTATGGTCACGGCTTCTTGCCTCTGCAAGCATTGTGAGGTGTTCCTCAAGCATAGATGCTTTAGGGAACGCTACACCATAAACTCTGCAAAGCTGATGGTTGTTAGCGTCGCCTCTCCAGTATGCGCCTGTGCAGTTTGTAAGTTCAACAGCCTTAATAGGTGCAACGCTCATAAGGTGAGGACCTGCGCAAAGGTCTGTAAAATCACCCTGCTTATAAAAGCTGATGTGTTCGCCGTTATCGGAATGTTCCTTAGCAAGTTCAACCTTGTAAGGCTCGTTCATCTCTTCAAGCATTTTTACCGCCTCGTCGGGAGCAAGCTCAAAACGCTCAATCTCAATACCCGACTTAACGATTTTCTTCATCTCTGCCTTGATTTTCTCAAGGTCTTCGGATGTAAACGGCTTTTCAACTTCAAAATCATAGTAAAAACCGTTGTCAACGGCAGGACCGATAGCGCACTTGGCACTTGGATAGAGGCGCTTGACAGCCTGCGCAAGAATGTGTGATGCAGTATGCCAGAACGCTTTTTTACCGTCAGGCTCATCGAAAGTAAGAAGATCTACTCTGCAATCCTTTGTAATAGGTGTACGCAAGTCGACAACATTGCCGTCAACTCTTGCACAGCATACAGACTTATAAAGTCCCATACCGATAGATTTTGCAATTTCAGCAGGAGTTACTCCGCTTTCAAACTCCTTGACTGTGCCGCCCTTTAATTCAACATTAATCATATTCATTCTCCTTAATCATAAGAAATAAAAAGCCCGATATTCCAAAAGGAATATCGGGACGAATATACTTCGTGGTTCCACCCAACTTTGGCATAATAACTATGCCCTCTTTACAACCTTAACGCAGTCATACGCCGCACCATTTCCTGTGCAGACTCAAAGGTGGTAGCTTAAAATTACTTATGCGAAAAATCACAGCAAACATTTTCGCTCTCTGAAAAAGTAGGTTTTTAAACCGTGTCCTTATCGAAGTTCTTTATTTTACTTAATATTAACACCGCCGAATTGAAATGTCAAGCATTAATTTTCAAAACTTATTTCTTGTCGTTAAGTTCCTGCTGCTGTTCGTCAAGCTCTGCAAGCAACTTGTCAATCTCGCCCATAAGTTTTTCTTCTTTCTTCTGTCGTCTTGTTTCCAAAATACTATGTGACGAATCATCATCGTCATCATCAGCACCTACGCCAAAGAAAAATCCGCCTGTAATATCGTCTTCCGAATTTTTATTGCCTATAACTTTATGAGCGGAAATATTCGGAACATCGTCGTCAGCCTCATAACCCATAATAAAATCATCGGTATCTGCAGTAGCGTTTTGAGCATAATCCTCGTCTTTTTTCTCTTCATCCGAGAAAACAAGTTCATCGCTCTTGCCGCTGTTATCGGCTGTATCGTCATCATCTGTAAAAGCATCTACAATCTGCACATCATCTTTCTTAAGTGCGCCTCTTGTAAGCTCAATAATATAGAAAAGCTGATACAAAGCGAAAGAAATAAACATTACACCTGCAATAAGAGCCATACCGTCTGCACTGTCAAAAATAACTCGTGCTATAAGGAACGCACCGTACGAAAGTCCGAAAGCGACTGACGGCAAGCCATAGATAAATGTTGCTTTAACAGGGTTTCTTCCGGGAATTTTTGAAATTACCATTGCCTGTGGGAACAAACTTAAGGTAAGGAAAATAAAGCAGAACAAAAGCGACATATCTGATGCCGATACCGAAAGTTTTGTTGCCTCAAGAAAACACGAAATCAATTCCGAAACTGCCCAGAGTGTCGGGAAAATATACAGAAAAGCAATATTAGACACCGGAGCAAAACCCGTAAAATGAGTTCTTGCCATAAAAACAAGTCCGATAGCGGCAAGCATTGCAAGGAATGCGCAAATAATGGACATCAGCAAATACTCGCTGTCTTTTCTTGTCAAAATGGTCATTACGGAATATGCAAGCGCAAATGCGGCGGAAAGCACCGAAAAAACACCCGCGGGCACATTTCGTTTTGACTCATAAACCGGTGCGGTTTTTTTGTCCAAAATATTAAAAAATATGCACAGCACAAAAAGAACAAGTGCAACTCCAACTGCTAAATAAGAAAACAACAATGCGTTCATTCCGCTCATCGTTCCTGTATCGTCATTACCGAATACACTTAAAAGTCTAAGCGCAACCATGGCAAGAGCGGCAGGGATAAATGGAATCCATGATAATTTAATCTTCATACTTATCTCCGTTTCTTCAAACAATATAACGGTTATTTTAGCCGAATTTTTTACATATATTATTTTAAGCCAATTACACGCTTATGTCAAGAATTATTAAAGTAAAAATTCACTTTTGCAAAGTTATACGAAAAGAGAGGAATTTATGAGAACAAAAGTTATATTTATAATAATATTTTTGCTTACAATGGCTTTTTTGCCCATAATAATCTCTAAGTGCTCGTCGCCTCAAACCGCTGTCACTTCAAATTCGACTGCGGATAAAGCAACAGAACCCATTACCGCAAACGAGCCGTCAAAAAGCGAAACCATAGTTGAAACTACAACCGAATCTGTCGCAAAAGAAAATTCCGAATCAGAAAAATCACCGCTCACCGAATCTGACCTTTGCGGTATGGTAGCGGCAAAATACAATGAAAATTACTGCGAAGAAACCTTAAAAGCATTGGCAATAATTCTTTATACGAATTATATTGTATCTCCCGACAGTTACGATTTGTCGGATATTGACATATGTTTGCCCGAAAGCAAAGCAGAAAATTCCGTTAAAGAAAATTACAATAAAATCAAATCCGCCGTATCTTCCGTATATAAAAAAACGCTCTGCGCAGACGGCAAAGCGTTTTATATACCTTTTTGCGATTTTACCAACGGCAAAACTTCAACAAACAGCGAATATCCGTACCTTACCGCTGTTGCCTCCCCTTGGGACAGCTATGCAAATGCCGATGACGGGGAATATTACGGTGTAAGCCTTAACGGAATAAATTATCTTTGTAATGACGGATACAGCTACGAAGAGGCTTTGCAATGGTATCTGCCGAATTTTAAAATTCAGATTCTTTAGTTGAGGCAAATTATAGTTTAGCTGATTGCTTTATCAAGCAATTATAAAAGTTTGGTCGACCTTTTCAAAGGTCGTGGGTGTTGGCAAAGCCCACAAATACTTTCCGTTTACGCAATCTGACGATAGCCTAACAGCTCGCTGTTCGGCGGCTTAAACACAACGGCGTTAGCCTTTAAAAATGCGATAGCAACAAGAAAAGACATTCACTATATAATGAAAAAAAGTTAATGATTTCTTTTCTAAAAGGCTGTCGCCTGTTTTAACAAACTTAGTTTTAGCACGCAAACAGCGTGGCTGTTTGCGCCTGATAAATTGTAATATAGGAAAATATTATGGGCGCTGCCCAAACCCGCAATTTTTGAAAAAATTGAGTAAACTTTGCTTTTGGGAGGATAATTTAGCATTAGCTAAATTTCAATCCCCGACCGACACTCCGCTAAATCATAATTTAATGTTACCCCAACATTTAGAAACCAACCAAAATTCAATATTCACATATAATATTTTGCAATTTTATAGAGTTTTGCCGCTCCCATTTGAATATGTCTTGTGACAACGGGCGGAGTTATACCAAGTTCGCTTGCAATAGTTTTCATCTTTTTTCCGTTAAAATAATACTCAAAAACGCAATGGCGCTGTCTGTCGGTAAGGTCATTCTCTATGACATTCATTAGTATTTTTAAAACTTTCTGACGGTTTTCGCTGTTGGTTTCGCCGTCCATAAGGCTTTTTTCAAAGCAAATCTTATCGGAATTTAAATCGGAAAAATGTATAAGTTTACTTCTCATCACATTACCCCCTTATATCTTGCCTCAAGCAAATTTGCAATATCAAGACACTCAAGGTAATAACCTCTGTATCTGCAAATTTTCTCATTGATTTCCTTTTTATTTAATAAACTTTTAGTTTTTAACATACTTTTATATTTATCAACAACAGACAGCATTTTGTCTGCCTCTGCCCTGTATTCTTTTGACCATTCAAGATAATTGTTCATACTAACATCCTTTCCACTTACTATTCATCAAATAAGAACCAACGGGGCTTGGTTCTCTATATAATATTATAGAGAGAAAAAATCACAAAATCAAGAGTTTTTAGAACATTTGTTCTAATTTTACTGATTTTAATGAACAAAGTCCCTTTTTCAGTACTTTGCTAATTGTTTTTTAATTATTAACAGAACAAAAAATAAACCGACATTGATAAAAAACTCAATATCGGTTTAATGTCGGTTATGATTTTTAAATAAAGAGAATATATAACTGTTATGCATCATACCAATTAGAATTTTCATAATCGGGATACATTTCAGAAAACTCATCGTCACTGTATTCGTTTTTCACTTCATTTGCTATATCTACTACATAATAAGTATTTCTGATTTTCAAATACGCAAAATTATTGACATAAGCAAATGAATCAAAACAGCCGCTCAATATTTTTGTGCCGTTATTTATTACATCATCAACTTCTGTCGGTGGAATATATAACTCGTCCTGTAACATACTGTCTGATTTATCGTTGTTATGAGCGATTTTAAAAATAGATTTATTTTCAAAGGTATATACGGTCACATCAATCATCGAAATTACAGCCTGCCGTAAAAATTAAAATTCCGCATATAAAAGTTAATATAAAAAACTTAACACTTTCCTCATAATTTTCTCATATAAAAATCAACAGTGATTGGTATATATCACTAACAGTATAATTTAAAGGATTTTCAAACAATACTTAATTTTAAAGCTGACAAACTTCAACTGTTTTATTGTTAAACTTTCTTGACAAAGCAAAATATTTATAATAGAATATTAATAGATATGTGCCAATAGCTCAGCAGGATAGAGCGTCTGCCTACTAAGAATCAGTTACAACGACCGCCTTTGGAACAAAAGTGATTGACAATGAGTTAGTTTAAGTCCATAATTGAATAGATTTTAAAGATGTTTCCGTAGCTCAGCTGGATAGAGCGACCGCCTCCTAAGCGGTAGGTCGGGTGTTCGAATCACCTCGGGAACGCCATTTTAAGCCGTTTTTGATGATTTTTCATCGAAAGCGGCTTTTCTCTTTTTACGGCTTCCGCTTCCGTGATCGTGCTAACAAAAGTGTGTGGTTATCTAACAGGTGTTAGCACGAAATCGCTGATTTTGCTAACAAAAACCGTCGTTTTGCTAACAGCGTTAAAAATTCCAATTAATCTCTGCTAACAGATTAGTTGTGCGGTATGGTGGTAGTTTATTCGCATAATTGAAAACAAATCCTTTCTATATATAATAATGGTATAAGTAAGTGATTATTATGAAAGATCCTAAATACCATATATATCTTACGAATGAAGAACGCTCCGAGGTTTTGAAATCACTTATTGACCTCAAAAATGAAATGATTGTACAGGGTAAATACACTGATGTATTGGATGAAATCATCGTCAAGCTATACAAAGCCCGAAAAAAGAATATAAAGGTAATATACATTTAAATTAAGCTATTAAGCCGTCTGTTCCTTAATTGGAGCAGGCGGCTTTTTTGCGTTTATTCAACTTTTTTCAAAAAAATGGTTCATCACAATTTTTTGTGGGATGGAGAACGGACAGAAGGAATAGAAAGATAGCGAATCAGGGTAAAGAAATCTATCCTAAGCGTATTTTAATATAAAAGCAAAAACAGCGCTAAGAAATATACGGCAATGAAAAATGTAGTTTGTAAAAACAGCCGTACAAGGGGAATATCCCGGCTTTACGGTGCAAACAGAACAGGTCGATTTTCAGTCAGAATTGTACAGTTACAAAATTTACCGCAAAACCACATGAGTGATTTGGCGGTGCACGAAGTCTTGTAAAATGCGGAAATTATGACGCACTCAGTATTCTTTATGATAATATTTCTGACACACTTTCACAGCTTATCCGCACTGCTTTTATTCCACAGCTCGGCACATAACCGCTAAAACAGAATATGTTTAAGACGGTGTAATACTGTAAAACTTGAAACATCCTCATAGATTAAAAAAGCAAGAACCACCCAAGAAAAATAGGTGGTCCTTGATTTTAGAGAGATTTTATTTTTAAAGGAGTTAGAAATCAGCTCATTTTATTTGTTTATACCAAAAATAAATTTTGTAGTTTGTGTATAGTTTTCGTTTGCTTTTAATATTGTCGTAGGAAAATTCTTGTGATTTACAGCATCGGGAAAGCCCTGGGTTTCAAGACAAAACGCTGGATTTTCTCCGTATGTTGCTGAATCCTTTCCCATATTGGACAAAACATCGACATAATTTGCTGTATATACATGAACACCTTTTTGAGAAGTATAGCATTTTAATGTGATTCCGCTATCAATACCCTCAGCTTCAGCTGCAAGCACAAATTCTTCATCAGAATGATTCAGCACAAACATATGATCAATACCGTTTGCAAAACCAATCTGCTTGTTTTTTCTGTCAATACCATTTCCAATTAACTTGGGTTCGGTAAAATCAAACGATGTATTCTTAACGGGAGTTATCTCTCCTGTGGGATTGAGGTTTGAATTTATCGGTATGAAGGAATTTGCATTTATTTTCAGCTTGTGATTTTCTGTAACTTTACCGCTTTTATGTCCGTTAAGATTGAAATATGAATGATTGGTCAGATTACATATTGTGTCTTTGTCAGAAACTGCCGACCATTTTATCGTAAGTGCATTTTCATCATCAAAGGTGTAGCGTACAAAGACCTTCATATTTCCGGGATAGCCCTCATCACCGTCGGGACTATCAAGCATAAATAGAACTGTATTTGGAACTTTATCATCAACTACCGCAAGCCACACTTTGCGGCTAAAGCTGTTAAATCCACCGTGTAGATGGTTACTCCCATTGTTTACAGAGAGCTGATAATCTTCTCCGTTAAGAGTAAACTTGCCATAAGCAATTCTTCCGCAACATCTTCCGACAGTAGCACCGAAGTATGTTCCGTCAAATTCATAACCGCCAATGTGCTCATAGCCGAGAACTACATCTCTAATACTACCGTTTTTGTCGGGAACTTTTATCGAAACGACACTTGCGCCTAAATCACATAATGTCACGCTTGCTCCGTTGTTATTTTCTATTGTATAAAGATGAGTGTTTTCACCTTTGGATGTAGGTTCAAAATTTACTACCCTTACCTTTGACATTTTAGCACTTCCTTTACTACAGCGTCTTTATAAATTTATCAAACGCCTTTTGTCCTTCAGGAGTTCTTTTGAATACACCTGCATCCAAAAGAACATTAAGAAACACCTTTCCTATCTCATTTTGAATTATTGAATCAACATTATTTTCATTGATTTCATCATACTGCGAAACAAATTCATTTACCCACTCGGAATGTTTGCTGATTTTCGGAATTTCACTTACATCCTTGTGATTAAGAATAGCATCCTTTAAAATAGCCATTTCGTCTTTAAGCCTTGAGGGCAATACTGCAAGTTCCCATAACTTCAATAAGACCGATATTTTCTTAATATGATGCAAATTCGCATGAGGATGAAATACTCCCAGAGGATGCTCTTCACTTGTGATATTATTTCTGAGAACGAGGTCAATAACAAATTTTCCATCCTTTGTAAAAGCAATCGGAGTGATAGTGTTGTGAATTTCACCGTCTGTTTCGGCAAAAATACCAACATCTGCGTCCGTGTACGCTCTCCAACTCTTTAGAATATAAGAAGATAATGAAATAATGCTGTCCTTGTTTTTACCTGTCAATCTTACAACTGACATAGGCCACTTTACAATTCCGCACTCCACATCATCAAAGCCGTTAACGATAAACTTTCTTTCAACCTCTGCCCTATTAAGTGCAAAGCTGTATCTGCCACCCTGAAAATGTTCATGTGTAAGTATTGAACCGCCTACAATCGGTAAATCAGCATTCGAACCGATTATATAATGCGGAAACTGTGAAATAAAATCAAACAGTTTTCTGAATGTAGAATCATTGATTACCATTGGTGTATGCTCACCGTTAAACACAATACAATGTTCATTGTAATAAACATACGGAGAATATTGCATAAACCAGTTATCACCGTCAATGGTGAGCGGAATAATTCTGTGATTATCTCTTGCAGGATGATTTACTCTTCCGGCATATCCTTCATTTTCCTTACAAAGCAAACATTTCGGATAGCCCGACTGTTTTTGAAGTTTTGCCGCTGCAATAGCTTTCGGATCTTTTTCAGGCTTTGAAAGATTTACAGTGATATCAATATCACCGTATTCGGTTGATGTTTTCCACTTTAAGTCTTTCTTAATACGATATCTTCTTATATAATCAGTATCGCAGCTGAATTTATAGTAGCTATCGGTTGCAAGTTTAGGAGAAACGCTATAATTCTGCCAAAATTCTCTTATTACTTCTGACGGTCGCTTAACAAGTGAAGCCATAAGTTTCACATCAAATAAGTCGCGATATGTTACTGTATTTTCGGGAATGATTCCTTTTTCGTATGCATAATCAAGAAGTCCCGACAAAATTTCTTCAAGAGTATCCTCGTTATCTGCTGTAAGGCAAGTACAACTGTCATCGGGTTCATCCATATGGAACAACGATAAAAGCCTATTTTGCGTGTAGATTATATCCTCTTTTTCAATAAGCCCTGTATTGATTCCGTATGAAACAAGTCTTAATATTAAGCCGTAAACGCTGTTCTTCATAAATACCGCCTCACTTACTATAGCCGTTTGGATGTGTTGAATGCCATTCCCACGCTGTTTTAATAATTGTTCCCAGATCATCATACTCAGGTTTCCAGCCAAGTACAGTTTTCGCCTTATCGCTTGATGCAATCAATACAGCAGGATCGCCGCTTCTTCTGCTTTCTTCAACAATCTTAATATCTTTCTGTGTAACTTCCTTTGCTTTTTCAATTACCTCACGAACAGAAAAACCTACACCGTTGCCAAGATTGAATATATCACTTTTACCGCCCTTCATAAGATATTCAACTGCAAGAATATGAGCCTGTGCAAGGTCAGTGACATGGATATAATCACGAATACAAGTTCCGTCAGATGTGGGATAATCAGTACCAAAAATACTTATGTGGTCACGGGTACCCTGTGCCGCTTGAAGAATAATCGGAATAAGGTGGGTTTCAGGATTATGTGCCTCACCGATTTTTCCGCTGATATGTGCTCCGCATGCATTGAAATATCTGAGAGAAACATATCTTAAACCATGTGCTTTTTCAACCCAATAGAACATTCTCTCCATGGATTTTTTTGTTTCTCCGTAGCAGTTTGTCGGATTTGTCGGATCGGTTTCAAGAATAGGAGTTCTCTCAGGCTCACCGTATGTTGCCGCTGTTGATGAAAATACAATCTTATCAATTCCGTGAGCAACCATTGACTGAAGCAAAACCTTTGTGCCGTTGAGGTTATTATCATAATATTTGAGAGGGTTGGTCATACTTTCACCGACAAGTGAATTGGCTGCAAAATGAATTACAGCATCAATACCTTTTTCTTTATCAAAAACGCTGTCAATTTCACTTCTGTTTCTGAGATCGCCTTTATAAAATTTTGCTTTGGGATGAACCGCCTCGATATGACCTGTTTCAAGGTTATCGAATACAACAACCTCATTACCGCTTTCAATAAGTCTGTAAACTGTATGCGAACCGATATATCCGGCACCGCCTAAAACAAGAATTTTCATTTTGTCCTCCTTAATAAAAACAAAACCTACAAAATTACATTACTTTATTCCGCCGTATTTTCTCACTTTGAGAACATGGCATGAGTTTTCTCCGAAAATTTTATTTATAAATTCTTTGTAATTACTTACAAATTCATTTTTGACAAACGCCTGAATTGTACCTGCAAATCCACCGCCGTGAACACGGCACACGCCGTAATTGCGAAGAAGGCTTTCGCTGAGTGCAAGGGCTACCGAGATGTTCTGATGTTGAATATCTCTTGTTGTATATACATTCTGAAGATACTTAAACGATGAATTACCGGATTTTCTGATTGCGTCAAGGAATTCAACAAACTTACCGTTTTCAAGTGACGAAACGGCATTTTTAACGTTATGCTCCTCATTAAAGAAATGAATTGCACGAAGTACCGGTCTGTCGCCAACAGCCTCACGAATTTCGCCAAGGTGAATATAAAATTCGTTTGAATCACAATCTCTCAGATAATCTTCTCCGAGAAAATTTGCAACCTTTTTCATTTCCGATGGAATCATAGCATAATCATCTGTAAGATCAACATGATCACCCTTTGTGTCAACAATACAAAGACTGTAATCATATTTTTCAAATTCGGTAGGTACTTTCTTAACAATTGGCTTTGTCGGATCTTTAAAGTCAATGTTAACCATTCCTCCGACTGAACAAGCCATTTGATCCATAAGTCCGCACGGCTTTTTGAAAAATACATTTTCAGCATACTGAGAAATCTGAGCAATCTCAACTGAATTTATTTTCATATCATTATATAAACCGGAAATAATAGTTCCGACAACTACCTCAAAAGCTGCTGACGATGAAAGTCCTGCACCAACAAGTACATCACTTGTTGCATAAGCATTGAATCCACCAATTTTGTATCCATGATCCTTAAGTCCACGAAGAACACCTCTGATGAGGCTGACCGTTGTGCCTGCCTCATCATTATTAACTTCAAGGTCATTTATATCGAGAGTAATCATATCATAACCGTCAGAAACAAATCTTACAACATCATTGTTATTCTTGGCCGACACAGCAATAGTATCAAGATTAATGGATGTTGCAAGCACCATTCCATGCTGGTGATCTGTATGATTACCGCAAACCTCACTTCTGCCGGGAGCACTGAATATTGCTACTTTATCAGGGCAATAAATTGTTTCATACTGTTCAATTGCATGAACATATCTTTTTTTCTGATAATCAATCATTGATGAATCTATATATATATCAGTGAAAAGATTATCAAATTCGCCGTTTGTAATTTTTTCAATTGCTGTTTTAGTATCAATCATTTTATTTACCTGCCTTTTCCGCAACTGTAGGAAGGAACATAGAAGGCTCTGTGTTACCGCTTTCATCAAGCTGTTGTGTCATATCAATCTTGCCTTCTCTTCTTGCACTGATTGTGTTTATAACCTTCTTCATCATACCGTCATTGAGTTTATATTTCTTTCTGTAAACAACATAAGCAATAAGCATACAAACCGCAGGAACAATGCACATAAGTGTACTGATTGATGCTACTGTTGCAAATGACTGTTCCTGTCCCGGAATATACTGTGTGCTTCCAAGTGCCGCGCCAATACCGAGTGCTGTAAGAGCTGCTGTGAATTTTACGATAAGAGTCTGGAGTGAGAATACAACGCCTTCATTTCTTGTTCCAAGCTTAAATTCACCGTAATCAACAACATCTGCAAGGAATACTGTTGCACAACCAAGTTCAAGACCTGTACCAAGTTTTACAATAACACCTGAGATTGATGTGAGCACAACATTGTGCGGAGCAAAAATACCTACGAGCAAAAGCATTACAAGACCAAATGCAGGGAAAAGACACGCAAGAAGGAACGAAGTTTTTCTTGAAAGAAATTTTGTAACCTTAGGGAATACGATAAGACCTACAACCTCTGCGATTGATGCGCTGATCATAAATGATGACATCATTCCTGCGTCGCCGCAAACATATTTGAAATAATATGTAGCAACACCCATAATGCACTGAATGCCGATGTTGTAAAGGAAGATAAGAGTTACCGCCCAACGAAGTTGATCATTCTTGCCGATGATTGAGAAAATATCTTTAAACTTAACTTTCTTTTCCGGAACAGAATCATCTCTCTTTTTCGGAAGATTGATTACTGTAATACCGATTGTAAGAATAAATACAATTGCAATTATGATTGCAAATCTGTGATAACCTGCCTGATTTGTTGTGCCGCCGCCGAGAGCCTCAATAATTTGAACACCAAAGCCTGCAATAACAAGTGACTGACCGATACTTGCAAAGATTCTCGGAAGTACCGAAACTTTTTCTCTCTCCTCAGGATTTGAAGTGAGGTTAGGAATAATTGACCAATAAGGAATATCCATAATTGTGTAAGTCATACCCCAGAGTATGTAAGCTGCTGTTGCAAATACGCAAAGTCCAACGCCATTGAGGTGGAAGTCTGTGAATAAAACAACAAATATAATTGAATTAACCAGCGTACCTATTACAAGCCATGGAATAAATTTACCCCATCTGCTACGTGTGTTATCAACAATCATACCCATAAACAAATCATTAAAGGCATCCCATAACTTTGCAATAAAGAACATTACGCCGATAAATACCGGGTTGACCTTGATGATGTCTGTGAAATAAATCATTGAAAATGTGGCAATCATACCATAAATCATATCTTTGCCGAGGGCACCTAAAGCAAAGGTGTATTTGATTCTACCTGGGATTTTGCCATCAAGTCTTGGTTGTGATGATGTCTGTTTCATAATTTTTCCTCCTTTTAATTTTAAATGAAACGCCGTGACAACCTGCACAAAAGATTTCGCTATTATTTAATAATAATGTTTCTTTTGTTTTTATGTTAACTAAATTATACTTTTTGTTTCGTAAACTGTCAATAGTTTTTGGTAAACATTTTTGCTTTCTCCGTTTTTTACTAAACACGACTTGATTTTTTGGTAATATTTCACTATAATGGTAGTGAGGTGATTCAAATGGCTACAATCAGAGATGTTGCCAAAAAGGCAAATGTATCAGTTGCTACTGTTTCAAGAGTGCTTAATAACGACACTACCCTCAGCACCTCGCTTGAAACAAAGCAAAAAATATTTGCAGCAGCTAAAGAACTTAATTATGTAAAGAAAAAAAGGGTTACATCAGCACCTTCATGTCGCATTGGAATTCTACAATGGTTCTCTTTCAAACAGGAAATTGAAGATAATTATTACTTTTTGATGAGACAGGGTATCGAGGACTACTGTTCAAAAAATAATATAAGTATTGTACGAACATTTAAAACAGACAATGACTATCAGAATGTACTCTGCGATGTTGATGGCATAATCTGCCTCGGGAAGTTTAGTAAACAAGAAATAAAATTACTGCATTCATTGAATAATAAAATTGTTTTTCTTGATATGACCGTTGAGAATATTGAAATCACATCCGTATCGCTCGACTTTCGTCAGGCAGTGTCCGATGCAATTAAATATCTATATGATTTAGGCCATAGAACAGTTGGCTTTATCGGAGGCATTGAACAGCTTGAGGACGGAACGATATTTCCTGATAAACGACTCAACACTTTCACAGACATTTGCGATGAACTAAACATTAAATATGATGGGTTTATTATGCAGGACAAATTTTCAACATCATCCGGTTATAAAATGATGTCAGAAATGATCAGCAAAGGAAATCTCCCCACAGCTATTTTTGCGGCAAGCGATCCTATTGCAATCGGTGCAATGAGAGCTCTGCAAGAAAACGGTTACAAAATTCCTGAGGATATTTCTGTTATGGGATTTGATAACACGGAGCTTTCGGGATATACAAACCCTCCGCTCACTACGGTAAACGCACCTGTATATGCAATGGGTATTTACGGCATTAGATTTATTTTGAATATGATGAAATCTAAGCACCGATTATTATTCTCCTATGCGTGTCTATCTGCCTTGTCCAATAAAAGTTCGCAACTCATGTGCAAAACCTAAAAAATTATAATTATCGTCGTTATTAAACGATTATATGCTATAATAAAATTATCGTTATACGGTTGATTTTGAAAGTAGTCTGCCCTCTTAACCGACTACTACTTGACTACTTTTGAAGAATCTAATATAGCACATTTGGCGTGATTTGAGTCGGCGATTAGTCAGAAATATAAAAATGAATCTGCCTCTTATTTATAATTAACATTTTTAAAGAATCTCATATGCATTTTTGCAAAGTAAAATCCACCGGCTAAGTCGGTGGATCTTTACTATATTCTCAACATATCTCACCCTCTCTATTCTACCGTCCTCATCAGTCATTCTTGTAACACGAAAAAACAAGTTTACAAGAATTTTAGGCATAAAAAAAGAGCCCAATGGCTCAGATGTTAAAAATATTAAATATGTAATTGCTATTGATTATTTCTAATTCTGCGATATTTCCTTACTTTTTAAGATTTACAAGAAGGTATCGTTTTATTTACTCCATGCTGCGGTGGAAAATCAATTACCTGCTCATTTAATGATACTTTCTTTGAAATCTTGTCGATAAACGGAATTTTTACATGCAAGCCTGTTGACCATGTTACATGATATGTTCCGAGTCTTTCAATTACATGTGCGTGTGCCTGCGGTACTACTTTTACATTGCTTACGATTACTATAAGCAGGATTAAAAGGATAATTCCTAAAATAATAAGTCCTAACATTATTTACCTCTCATTCTGTTACGGGTTCTACTATGAGCTTGACGCCTTCTATTGCGAGAACCTTAACTTTTGTTTTTTTTAAAAGCGGTGCTTTGTCGGACTTTACCGTCCATGTTTCCTGCTGAAAACCGCATTAGGATGGGAAAAGTTGAGGTTTGTTTATCTTGGAAATAACGCTTCGGAATGAACTCCTAAGCAGAAGGTCGGGGGTTCATTCCCTTTTGGCACGCCAAACCAAAACCGCACCGAAGAGTTGTTTTTATGACTTTCGGTGCGGGTTTTTCTGTATCTCTTGATTTTTATTTAATATGAGAATATAATAAATTTCAACGGAATGTCGGCGGCTTGTGCCTGATTATTCGATATTCGTTTTTATTTAACAAAATATTACACAGATTAGGGAAAATGATATGATTATTAAAAGAGCTGTTTTACATATACTTGACTTCAATTCGGGAATGAGCGTTTTTTCTCAAAACGAACTTGACTGTACAGATGATACGGTAAGCACATTTCTTCAAAAGCACCTTGAAAAACTTCACAAGGATTCCGCGGGAGCGGTACTTTTAATGCCGACAGCGGTTTTGCGGCGGCGCTGACGGAATACGGCAACAAAGGTCTTGAATTTATAGATTTCACTTCACAAATTGCCAATGTTCTTTATGAGAATATTTCTCTTTCCGACAAACTTGACGCAATAGATTTTGTTGCGGCAGATTATATAAATGACGATTCCGACTACTTTGCAATTCTGCTTATAACCAACAAATCCGCCTATACTCATCAGGTAATTACAGATGAAAACGGTATTCATAACGAAATTATGAAGCATTACGCTATCCTGCCTGCCCCGTCGCAAAAAATAGATTCATATGCGATTATAAATATGAAAACGGGAGAAATACATTTTTCTGATAAAAAGCGCCAAATCGACGGCAACAGCGTATATGTACTTCCGGAAATACTGCTCGAATGTTCGTCGGGCGTTTCCGCAAAAGAGGCTGTAAAAATCGTAAGGGAAACCGCAAACGAGGTCGCCGAAGAATACGGAGTAAACTCGGCAGTCGCCGTTTCAAAGGCAAAAAGCTACATTGTCGAAAACTGCGAGGAATCCGACACCATTTCCACACAGGAACTTGCCGAAAATATTTTTTCGGAGTCACCAATTATGCAAGAGGCATTTGAAAAGAAAATCGAAGAAAAAGAAATACCCAAAGACTTAAAAATCGAAAAAACATCTGCCGTAAGAGCCAGCAAAAGTCAGAAAATAAAAACCGATACGGGCATAGAAATAACCGTACCCGTAGAATATTTTGAAGATGACAGATATATTGAGTTTATCAACAACAACGACGGCACAATTTCAATCGCACTTAAAAATATCGGCAAACTTATAAACAGATAAACCCGCTTTTTTAATTCGTAAAAAATTTTTGAATAATTTTTAAATAATGCTTGACAAATCAATCCGTATTTGATATAATCAATATCGCTGATTGAGATTACAGCATTTCGGCGACATAGCCAAGTGGTAAGGCACGAGTCTGCAAAACTCCGATTCCCCAGTTCGAATCTGGGTGTCGCCTCCAAATTTTGTAAAAGCACTTCGTAAGAGGTGCTTTTACAAATAACAATAACTTTATGGGAGCATAGCTCAGCTGGGAGAGCATCTGCCTTACAAGCAGAGGGTCATAGGTTCGAGTCCTATTGTTCCCACCAAAGGGTAAAAGTTTTATGCCTTTGCCCTTTTTATTATGCGGATGTAGCTCATCTGGTAGAGCGCCACCTTGCCAAGGTGGAGGTAGCGGGTTCGAGCCCCGTCATCCGCTCCAAAAAACATTAAAAAAGCACTCGTCTTTTGACGAGTGCTTTTTTGACTATATACCAACTTTCGATAAATAGGTTCTATTTTAAGGTTCTATTTTTAATAGGCTCTATAATAAATTACGGTTTAGCAGAGTGTCGGTTGGGGGATTGAAATTTAGCTAACGCTAAATTATCCTCCAAAAAACAAAAAAAGTTTACTCAATTTTTTCAAAAATTGCGGGTTTGGGCAGCGCCCATAAAAATCTTCCGATAGAACAATTTATCAGGCGCAAACAGGCACGCTGTTTGCGTGCTAAAACTAAGTTTGTTAAAACAGGCGACAGCCTTTTAGAAAAGAAATCATTAACTTTTTTCATTATATAGTGAATGTCTTTTCTTTTTGCTTTCGCATTTAAAGGCTAACGCCGTTGTGTTCAAGCCGCCGAACAGCGAGCTGTTCGGCTATCGTTAGAATGCGTAAACGGAAAGTATTTGTGGGCTTTGCCCACACCCACGACCTTTGAAAAGGTCGACCAAACTTTTATAATTGCTTGATAAAGCAATCAGCTAAACCATAATTTATCCCAACTTTCGATAAAGAACCGATTTTTCTTACTTTTCTGCTCTACTATCAATTTACCCTATCTGCAACCGTATGCCAAAATACTCGCCGCATAAAACGGCGAGTATTTTTTAGCAAATATTATTCGATTAAACTTACATACTGTCGGCGGATTCTGCGATTTTCATTTGAAGATATGTAACATCCGTAATCATAATAAGACCGTCACCGTCCAAATCTGCCGACAATACCTTTAAGTCGGATAATTTATGTCCACCCGAAATAAACATCTGCAAAATTGTTGCGTCATTAACATCAATCTTACCGTCGCTGTTAAAATCTCCGAATACAGCCTTTGTTGTATCAATTTCATAACTGCCCGTAGAGTTGTCTGCGCTTACATATGCCACATAGCAAGTACCGCCCTTTGCCACAGATGTTGCGAATGTATATTTCTCATCTTTACCGAGAGTTTTACTGTTAATAACCTCGCCCTTTTCATTTAAAAGATATACATTCACACTGTCCATATGAGATGTTGCAAGAACCGCAAGCATTGCTTTCTTGTCAAAACTGTATTTAAAAATATCCACCTTGTCGGTTTCTGTCAAAAGTCCGCTGTAAATGGTTTCGGTTTCCGCATTGTTTGCGGTTTCGAGAGTATTGTTTGAACCCTCCTCGGTTTCGGAGAAAGATTCATAAAACGGCGTAAAAGTAAAGTCAACGCTGTACTTTCCCGTTACTTTTTCGTATGCCGAAATTTTTATTGTATATGTGCCTGCCGAAATATATAACTTCTCATTAAAACTTCCGCTGTGACAGCTTTCTTCAACATAATTATCCCCGATTATGTTTTATCAATATTTAATTTTATCTGTTCAAAAGTTACACCGTATTTTTTTGCAATATCTCTTGCGTAACTGCTTCCTTGCGGCGGTGAAATATAAACTTTAAACGAGCGTTCACCGTTGTCAACTCCCGTTACAAGGCTTTGTACAATACTTTTGCCCTCTGTTTTGGTGTTCATTTCGTCAAGGTTTTTAGCCAAATCGTGCATATGTGTGTTAAACACCGACCTTACTCCGAGGTAACGCATTGCCCGCACGACATCTTTTGCAATAAACAAACCCTCCGATACATTTGTGGTTGCAAGGCTTTCATTAAGCAAAAGCATACTGTTTTCGGTTGCAATATCAAAAATTTCCGCAAGTCTTTTGCTTTCTTCGCCAAGTCTGCCCAGGTCAACTGTGTCGTTTTCGTCTGCCGGAAAGTGCGTAAAAATATTATCGCAAGGACTGATTTTCAGCTCACGGCAAGGTGCGTAAATACCGTTTTGAGCAAGCAAAACAGCAAGACCGACAGCTTGAGTGAAAGTGGTCTTTCCTCCCCTGTTCGGACCCGTAAGAATATAAATTCTGCCTGATTCGTCGTCAAAATCAATGTCATTTGCCACGATATTAAATTCTTCTCCGTTCACACGCTTTATGCCGAGTTTCAGATTATACACGCCTTTGGCAAAAATCTCTCTGTTTTCCGACGGCAGGATTTCGGGCTTGCACATAGCAAGTCCTTTTGCTCTGATTTTTTCAACCAGCTCTGCCCACCTTATATAAAAAACGATTTCAGGCATAAGCGCAGAAAGCGTGTATCCGCTGATATTTACATACTTTGTGAGCACGCTCTGAATGTCACGGACTGTTTTTCTCATAATATCGGTTACCGCCTTTTAAGGCTGTCCGAAAGCGGGTCGGCACCTGTCAAACCGCTTGAGGTTATATGAGGATTACCGTTTGTCGGCACTGCGTCAAGAGTACCGATACCTATATCATTTTCCTTAAACTTCGGACTTGATGGGTGAAATTTCTTAATATCCGATATATCTGTACCAAAATGAATTTCATCTCCGTTGTTGGTAAACTTCATAAAATGCTGCATAAGTCCCGAAGATGTAAAAGCCTTATCGTTAAGCGACAAAATTCCCGCATTTTTCGGTCTTAACAAATCATCAAGATTTACTCCTATCGTAATGCTCTTTACTTTTTGCACCTTGGCAAAGGTTTCGTTAATATCGGCTTTTAACTGTGGAAAACCGCTGTTGGCATAAATATCGGTAACTTCTTTTTTCAGGGTAAGCAATCCCTCCGACTTTATATCAAGACTTTCAAGGCATTCTTTTATTTTTGTAATGCAATTAACATAACCGTCAATCTCTCGCAGACGGTTAATCAACTTCCATAAAGAAGATGCCTCCGTGTCCTTTTGAAATCTTGAAATGTCACGCAAATCGTTAAGTTCTTCAAGAAGTTGAGCAAGAGAATCACGCAGTTTCGGAAATCTAAGAAAATCGTCAAACACATCTCCCCTATATTTCACGGTTTCTGCATCGTCTGTAATTTCGGTCATAATTTTCATTATTACATTTTGCTCATATTCACTTTTGGTAAGCGCCTTACAAATAAAATCAAGCGAAAGGTCGTTTATACTTTCTTTTGTCAGGCTCTTGAATACCGCTTTTGAATTTTGCGGATTCAACAAACTTATTTCAGCCATAAGATTATACCGCCTTTTATAAAAAATATCTATATCTTCACAAAGTTAAGTTTAATATATTGTAAAACTTTCACTATATATAAAATAACATTATTTTCGTTAAATGTCAAAGATTTTTTGTTGCAGATTGTCAAACATTTAAGATTTTTAAAAATATAATAAAATTATTGTGATTTATTAGTCTGTTTTATGTACTCGTAACCTTGCACTATTATGCTCAATTTGCTATAATAAAATTTATAATCAGTAATTAAAGGAGCTTTATAAATGAAAGGTATTCGATTTTTTGCGGCGCTTTATGCCGCAAAGCTTGCGACTGTGGCACTTTCTGTAATGCACCGCAACGGTACTCATATGCCGGGCGTACTTGCTATGAAAATTTGCCCCGACTTTCTCGGCAGAATGGACAAGCCGAAAACAATCATCGGCATAACCGGCACAAACGGCAAAACCACAACTGCAAATATGATTAACGATATTCTTGCAGACAACGGGTATTCTCCTGTAAATAACCGTGCCGGCAGTAACATTCTCGGCGGTGTGGCAACAACCTTGATCTCCGCCGTTAATTTGAGAGGCAAAACAGTAAAAGACCTTGCTGTACTTGAGCTTGATGAACGCAGTTCAAGACTTATATATCCGTATGTTCATCCGACATACTTACTCTGCACAAACCTTTTCAGAGATTCTTACAAGCGTAATGCTCACTCTGAATTTATATTCGACATTCTGGACAAGCACATTCCAAAGCAGACAAAACTTGTTTTAAATGCAGACGACCTTGTAAGTGCAAGACTTGCCAAAGGCAATGACAGAGTATATTTCGGCATTGAGAAGCAGGACAACGAGGTTCTCAATGAGAATACAATAATCATCGACACTCCGCTTTGCCCCGAGTGCGGCAGCAGACTTGAATATGACTTCCGCCGTTATCATCATATCGGTTCGGCTCACTGTACAAAATGCGGTTTCCGTTCGCCAAAAGCCGATTACGATGTTACAAAGGTAAACGAAAGCACCGGAAGAATTACAATGTCACTCAAGGGCAAACAGGCTGATTTTAAAGCAGTCGGTACTTCTGTTACGGATACCTATAACCTTGCAGGTGCGATTGCCGTTCTCTCCGAATTTGGTCTTAGCGCAGAGCAGCTTAAGAAATCCGTTGAAAAACTTGAAATTGTAAAGAGCCGTTATGACGAAGAAAAAATCGGTGACAAGCAGGTTATTATGAGTGTTGCAAAGGGACAGAACCCCGTAGCCTGCTCAAGAGTATTTTCTTCCATTAAAAATCACACAGGCAAAAAAGCCGTTGTACTTATGCTTGACGACCTCGGCGACGCCGAAGAAACAAGCGAAAACACAGCTTGGATATACGATACCGACTTTGAATTTTTAAATGACGATTCAATTACACAGGTAATTTGCAGCGGTGTTCGCCGTACAGACTACAAGGTAAGACTTCTGCTTGCAGGCGTTCCCGAAGAAAAAATTACTTGTGTTGAAAAAGAGTCCGATGCGGCAAATGAAGTTGACCTTGACAAAGCAGATACAATTTTCTTCCTTTATGATGTTTACACAACATCTTACGCCGCAATTTCAAAAAATACAATCAGCGACAGAATGGCTGAAAGGGGTGCAAAACAATGAAAATAGAAATTCTATTCCCTGAAATATGCAATCTTTTCGGCGATATGGGCAATATGAAATATCTGAAAAAATGTTTGCCGAACGCTGAATTTGTTTCAACCGCATTTGGTGACAAACCGCTTTTTGCAGACGAACAGCCAAATTTAATTTACCTTGCACCGTCAAACGAAAAAAATCAAGAGCTTATAATAAAAGCTCTGCTCCCCTACCGTGACAGACTCAAAGAATTGATTGACAACGGCACTCCTATGCTTTTCACGGGCAATTCGGGAGAAATTCTTTTTAAAGAGATAGAAAACTATGACGGCAGAAAAATCCCTGCGCTTAATATTTTTCCGTTTACCGCAAAGCGTGAGCAATACACAAGATTTAACGGTCTTAACCACGGCACAATGGCAGACGGAACAGAAATTCTCGGTTTCAGAAGCCAGTTTACATATTGGTTTGGTGATAATTCCGATTGTTTCTTTGTCAAATGCATTAAGGGAATCGGCATTAATAAAGAGTCCGATAAAGAGGGCATTATGGTGAACAATGCAATTGCCACGGCACAGCTCGGACCGCTCCTTGTAAATAACCCCGCATTTACAAAAAGATTATTAAAACTTATGGGCGCCGAAAACACCGCACTCGCATTTGAAGACGATGTAAAAAAAGCCTTTGAAATTCGCAAAGCAGAGTTTGAAAATCCAAAGACTAAATTTATTTTGTAATTAATATTTTAAGCATAAAGCCTGTTGATTTAATCGACAGGCTTTAATTATAGGTTCTATTTTTAAACTATTCAATAATACTTTTACAGTATTCCTACTGCTCATTAAATATAATCATTCACAGCAAAGTATCTCTCTCGGAACTTTGCCTTTGGTAGAATACACATTTATACCGTTTTCAATCTGCATAAAAATTGTATCGACAATTTCTTGAGTTATAACTTCGCCCTTTGCCACAATCGGAATCCCGGGCGGATATGCCCACACATACTCAAGTGAAATTTTATCAACACTATGCTCAAGCAAGCAAAACTCGCCGTCTTTGCCGCTGCAATCACAAGGGTTCAGTGCTATGCGAGGCTGTGAAAGAAGCAGATTATTATAATTTAATTCTTTTGCAGAACATTCGCTGTCAATGATTTGTAACGCATTTACAAGTCTTGCAAAACCCTCATCAGTATCGCAAACTGTCGTAATCAGTAAAACATAGTCCGAGCATACCATTTCAGGCTCAATTTTAAAATCGTTTCTAAGTTTGTCCGCAAGCTGAACACCGTTAATATTCAGTCCTTTTACGGACACGGTAATTTTAGAAATATCAAAATCAAAAAAATTATGATTTTTAATATTATCATTGCCACAGCAAAGAACCTTTATATTTTTCAATTCTCGGCATTTTTCGTCAAAAGAATTAAGCCTGATTATATATTCATCAAAAGCCTTTGTATTCTTACAATCAAGGCACTTTTCGATTGACGACATAAAAACATATGACGGACTGCTGGTTTCAAAAATTGCAAGGTTTTCGGCAAGAGGATTGATTAATTCTTCGTTTGAAGTGAGCAAAAGCGCAGTTTGTGTAAGTGACGGCAAAGTTTTGTGCAAACTTGCCACCGCCACATCTGCTCCGCACTGTATTGCCTCAACAGGAAAGCTGCCCGAAAAAGGAAAATGCGCTCCATGCGCCTCGTCAACAAGTACCGACACATTATGTAAATGCGCAATTTTGCTTATCTCTTCTATATCGGATACCGCTCCCTCATAGGTCGGCGAAGTAATAATCAACAGCTTTGCATCGGGATTTTCCCTAATTGCTTTTTCTGCCTGTGACGGTGTAATCGAACAGTTTATACCAAACTCTTTATCAACTTTCGGCACAATATATTTTGGGGTTAATCCGCAAAGCTCGAGCGCATTATAAACAGACTTGTGACTGTTGCGGGCAACAATCACCTTATCTCCCTTGTCGGTCATGGCACGAACAGCAGACAATATTCCGCCCGTTGCGCCGTTTACAAGCAAAAACGCTTTCTTAACATTATATAATTTCTCCGCAAGGTTCTGCACTTCAAGAATACAACTCTCCGCATTATGCAAATTGTCAAAGCCGTCAATCTCTGTAAGGTCAATTTCATAAGGCATTATGCCGTCACAAAGCATAGGATTGCGTTTATGTCCCGGCATATGAAATGGATATACTCCGCTTTCGGAATACATTTTTAATTTATCGTACAGCATTACCAGTCAGTGCCAAACTCTCTTAATTCAAGTCCCTTGTTATGCTCAAGCGCCCAGTCAATGCTCCAATAACTTGTAAACAGCAACAAATGATTGCCTTTTAAGTCCTGTATACGCTTTGTATCTGACGCAAGGTCAAGTTCCTTTGGATTTACATCTTTATTTACAATCCATCTGATATATTCGTAAGGCAGGCTTTCCATAATAATATCAACATTGTATTCGTTTTCAAGGCGGTATTTAAGAACATCAAACTGCAACACGCCTACTACGCCTACAATTACTTCTTCCATACCTGCGTCAAGTTCCTGGAAAATCTGAATTGCACCTTCCTGCGCAATCTGACTTGTACCCTTTATGAACTGCTTACGCTTCATAGTGTCTTTCTGACGAACAAGTGCAAAATGCTCGGGTGCAAAGGTAGGAATACCCTTAAACTGAATTTTTTTGCCCGGTGAACAGATTGTATCGCCTATAGAGAAAATACCCGGGTCAAACACACCGATAATATCGCCTGCATATGCCTCTTCCACTATTTCACGCTCCTGCGCCATAATCTGCTGCGGTTGAGAAAGACGCATTTTTTTATTGCCCTGAAGGTGGTAAACCTCCATATTTTTCTCAAACTTGCCGCTGCAAATTCTCATAAACGCAACTCTGTCACGGTGAGCCTTATTCATATTTGCCTGAATTTTAAATACAAATGCAGAGAAATAATCAGACATCGGCTCAACAATGCCGTCAACTGTTTCTCTTGCAAGAGGTGAGGTTGTAATCTTTAAAAACTGCTCAAGGAACGGCTCTACGCCGAAGTTTGTAAGAGCCGAGCCAAAGAATACGGGTGTAAGCTCGCCTCGTCTTACAGCCTCAAGGTCAAAGTCATCGCCTGCACCGTCAAGGAGTTCAATATCATCAAACAAATCCTGTCTGTGGTACATACCGATTACATCATCAATGTTCGGGTCATCGAGAGTGATTTCTTTTTTCTCAACTTCTTTCTGACCGTTGTTAGCGGTAAATGCAAGAATTTTCTTTGAATTTCTGTCATACACACCCTTAAATTCTTTACCCGAACCGATAGGCCAGTTTACAGGGCAGGTATGAATACCGAGTACATTTTCAATATCCTCAAGCAAATCAAAAGGATTTTTCGCATCTCTGTCCATCTTATTGATAAATGTAATAATCGGAATATGGCGCATTACACAAACCTTAAAAAGTTTGATAGTCTGTCGCTCAACACCCTTTGAACCGTCAATTACCATTACCGCCGAATCGGCAGCCATAAGTGTACGGTAGGTATCTTCGGAGAAGTCCTGATGTCCGGGGGTGTCAAGAATATTTATGCAGTAGCCGTTATACTTAAACTGCAAAACAGAAGAAGTAACGGAAATACCACGCTGTTTTTCAATTTCCATCCAGTCCGATACTGCGTGCTTTGCAGTACGCTTGCCCTTTACAGAGCCTGCAAGATTGATTGCTCCGCCGTATAAAAGGAGTTTTTCTGTAAGTGTTGTTTTACCCGCATCAGGGTGCGAAATAATCGCAAAAGTCCTGCGCTTGCTGATTTCTTCGTTTAATGAACTCATCTTTTACAATCCTTTCGGAATCATTTTTACATACTTTTCTACAATACTATATTTTACTATTTTTCTTATATATATGTCAATAAAACGGACGAAAAATATTTGTTTTATAGTATATAAAAAATCAATTGCTACAAAAGCTTGACAAATTTGTAATTTTATTGTAATATATAGTTGATGAAGGTAATAAATTCATTTTATATTTTGTTTTTTCCTATTTTTTCATATACCTTCCAAATCGGGGCAGGAGTTTTACTTCTGCCTCAAATTCTTTTACGGAGATTATTATGAGTAAATCTATCGGACTTTATCTGCACATACCGTTTTGCAAAAGCAAATGCCCTTACTGCGATTTTTACAGCACAAGGGCGGGCGAATATGAATATAACGACTATGTTATTGCTTTAAAAGAAAAATTAAAATATTGGAGCAATCACTTTAACGGAACTGTAAAGACCGTATATATCGGCGGAGGCACTCCGAGCGTTCTCGGAGCGGAAAGGCTTTGCGATATTCTTAGTTCCGTAAAAGAAAATTTTACACTCGAAAGCAATGCGGAAATCACGGTTGAAGTAAACCCTGACAGCGGAAAAAAACTTGATTTTGCCTTAATGAAAAATACAGGCTTTAACCGCTTGTCAATCGGTATGCAAAGCGCAGTACCCGCCGAATTAAAAAAGCTCGGCAGAATACACACCGCCGAAGACGCAAAACATACGGCAGAGCTTGCACAAGCTGCGGGAATTACCAACATTTCACTTGACCTTATGACAGGTATTCCTCTGCAAACAAAAGAAACTCTGAAACAATCCGTTGACTTTTGCGCTCAATGCGGAGTTACTCATATTTCATCGTATATTTTGAAAATTGAGGAAAACACAAAATTTGCGCAAATAGAATCAAAATTAAATCTTCCGAGCGATGACGAGCAGGCCGAACTCTACCTATATACAGTTGAATTGCTTGAACAATACGGATATATGCAATATGAAATTTCAAATTTTGCAAAAAAAGGTTTTGAAAGCAGACATAATTCAAGCTATTGGGAGTGCGGCGAGTACATCGGAATAGGTCCGTCCGCCCATTCGTTCTTTAACGGTAAAAGATTTTTCTATAACAGAAGTATAGAGAATTTCAAAGCAAACAAAATTATCAATGACGGCGAGGGCGGCACTGCCGAAGAATATATTATGCTGTCTTTGCGATTGAAAAAGGGACTCGATACCGAAGAATATGCCAAAAAATACGGTACTCCGTTGCCGCAGAGTTTTTTCAAAAAAACTGATTTGTATGTAAAAAACGGTTTTATGGAACACAACGGCACTTCTTTTTCTTTTACTCCGAAAGGCTTTTTGGTTTCAAACACAATACTCGCCGATTTAATATAACTTAATTTTTAACAATTTTATAAAATAATGTTAATTTTAATTTCGTTGCCGTAACAACATATTTGCCGACCGAAAAATATTATACTTATACCACAAGGTAAGTAATTACAACAACTTACAATTGTATAAATAAATATTTTGGAGGCAACTATGGATTATAAAATGTTTTGTTATCAATGTCAGGAAACAGCTAATTGTTCAGGCTGTACAGTAAGCGGTGTATGCGGCAAAAAGCCTGATACCGCAAATATGCAGGACTTGCTAGTATATGTTACAAAGGGCATTTCGGCAGTTACCACACAAATCAGAGCAGAGGGAAAACAGATTGACAAAAGCATAAATCATCTTATTACTCTCAACCTTTTCACAACAATTACAAACGCAAATTTTGACAAAGATGTTATCGTTGAACGCATTAAAACAACCCTCAAAGTAAAAGAGAATTTGTTAAAAGAAGTTTCCGATAAATCAGCACTTCCGAGTGCGGCATTATGGAGCGCAAACGAAAGCGAGTTTATGGCAAAGGCAGTTACAGTCGGCGTACTTGCCACAAAAAACGAAGACATAAGAAGTCTTAGGGAACTTATAACCTACGGTTTAAAGGGACTTTCGGCATACAGTAAACACGCAAATGTTCTTATGAATGACAATGAAGAGCTTGACGCTTTCTTACAGAGAGCGCTGTCAATGTTGCTTGACGATACACTGTCCGTTGACGACCTTGTAGCACTGACGCTTGAAACAGGTAAATTCGGCGTTGACGGAATGGCTATGCTTGACAAAGCCAATACTTCCGCATACGGTAATCCCGAAATTACAAAAGTCAACATCGGTGTACGCAGTAACCCTGCAATTCTTGTTTCGGGTCACGATCTTCGAGATCTTGAAATGCTTTTAGAGCAGACAAAAGATACAGGTGTAGATGTTTACACTCATTCGGAAATGTTGCCTGCGCACTACTACCCTACTTTCAAAAAAATACAGCCATTTTGTCGGCAATTACGGCAACGCATGGTGGAAACAAAAAGAAGAGTTTGAGAGCTTTAACGGCGCAATTCTTATGACTACAAACTGTATTGTACCGCCAAAGGACAGCTACAAAGACAGAATGTTTACAACAGGCGCAGCGGGCTATCCGGGTGTAAAACACATCGGCGGCGAAATCGGAGAAATAAAAGATTTTTCAGAAATCATTGAAGTTGCAAAAAAATGCAAACCTCCGGTTGAAATTGAAAAAGGCGAGATTGTAGGCGGATTTGCTCATAATCAGGTACTTTCTCTTGCCGATAAAATCGTAGAGGCCGTGCAGAACGGCGACATCAAGAAATTCATTGTAATGGCAGGCTGTGACGGCAGAGCAAAGTCAAGAAATTACTACACCGAATTTGCAAAAGCATTGCCAAAAGATACGGTAATTCTCACCGCAGGCTGTGCAAAATACAAATACAATAAACTTAATCTCGGCGATATAAACGGTATTCCCCGTGTTCTCGATGCAGGTCAGTGCAACGATTCCTACTCGCTTGCGGTTATTGCACTTAAGCTAAAAGAAGTGTTCGGTCTTGATGACATTAACGAACTTCCAATTTTCTACAATATTGCCTGGTATGAGCAAAAAGCCGTAATCGTTCTTCTCTCTTTGCTTTACCTCGGAGTCAAGAACATCCATCTCGGCCCTACACTCCCTGCTTTCCTCTCTCCAAATGTATTAAATGTACTTGTAGAAAACTTCGGAATAAGCGGTATCGGTTCTGTAGAGGACGATATAAAACTTTTCTTTAATAAGTAAGATTAGTGTTTAACGCACGGTTATTATTAAATAATTATAAAAGTTTATCAAATTTTTCACTGACTGATATTTACCCCAACTTTTGATAAAAATAAAAATCACGGGCAAAACATTATACTTGTTTTGCCCGATTTGCTTATATACCAAAAAACAGCCGCATTGCTGCGGCTGTCCTCAGTTTTTATGAAGTTTTGAAATTATCGTTAAAACACGGTGTTATCAATGTAACTCGGGTTATCAGCCAACCTTGGCATCTGCTGTATCACCAAAGAAATTGAATCTGAAAAGTTTGCTTTCATCATTCTTATTATCACAGATGATGCTTGCCTCTGCAATTCTGCCGCCCTCAATAAGCTTTGTTAAGCCAACGAGCTGACAAAGTTTGCTCTTAAGGTTTAATCTGTCGCCTTCGCTTGTAACGAGATATACATTGCCCTCGCAGGTATCGAGCACGGCGAGGAATTTGGTTACATCAATGTCGTGTAAATTAAGGATTGGTGTCATAAAAATTTCCTCCTTTAAAAATATCAATTTTTATTTTTTCGTGCGCCATTTACCATTTGGCAAAATCTAGACTTAAATTCGACTTAATTAATTTTACTCGAGTAATGTGACTGTTTAATCAGCCGATAGTCAAGCGGACTATTTACTTGACAATTATTATTATACTCAAAAGTTCGTGAAAGTCAACATTTTTCAAAATATTTATTTGTACAATATGCTATTTAGATGTACATATCAACTAATTTAGAGTTGATATTTTTGTCTATATATCACAACAGTTAGAACATATGTTTACATTTTCTTCATTTGCTTTTTGCATTAGTTAATCATCTTTACTATTATAAAAGGATACTTAGAACAAAATTTTGACTTTTTTAACAAAGTTGTATTTTTCATAAACAGAATAATATTTCTATTACGATTGACTAAAAACAAAAATAATACTATAATTACACTAAAAGATGAGGTGAAAACATTGATAAAGCTCTATTTAGCTGATATTTCAGTTCTTTGCGACCCCTTGAATGATAACGGTAAAATTTCTCTTTTACCTCAAGAAAGGCAAATAAAGATACTAAGATATAAACTTGCCGACGATCGCAAACGCTCGCTCGGAGCAGGTTTAATTATAAATAAAATTCTCAACGAGAATAATATTGACATAAATTCAATTTATTACGGCAGTAACGGCAAACCGTATGTTGATAAAATTTTCTTTAATGCGGCTCACTCCGGTAACTTTGCTTTCGGAGTCAGTTCCGATAAGGAGATAGGCTGTGATGTTGAAATCATTAAAAAACCTCGCCTTGACGTTGCAAAAAGATTTTTCACCGAAAATGAATACAATTATATTATTCATTCGGAAAATACAAGCAATGCATTTTACAAACTTTGGACGATTAAAGAAAGTTATATAAAGCAGAGCGGCAAGGGATTGCGAACACCTCTCAACAGTTTTGAAATTAATATAAATAAAGATACAATTACCGTTTTTGAAAATAACAAGAAGAAAAATTGCTATATCACCCACTTTGAATTTAAAAATCATTCATTTGCCATATGCAGTATGGAAGAACCTCCGCTTGAAATTAAATTTAATTACTTATAAAGTAGTTCTGTTCAAAATGTTTTATAATCATTTAAGTAAAAGCGTGTACTAACAATAACTTGCAAAGCAAAACGCTCCGACTGTAATTAAACAGTCAGAGCGTTTTTATAATAGGTAGATTAATGATTGAATCTTGATAAAAATGCCTGTGTTCTCGGATTTTGCGGATTATTGATTACTTGTTCGGGTGTACCTTGCTCGGCAATTACACCGTCAGCCATAAAGATAATTTTATCTGCAACATCTCTTGCAAACTCAATCTCATGAGTAACAACAATCATTGTACTGTCAGAAGTTTTAAGACTTCTAATAACATTGAGCACCTCGCCTGTAAGTTCAGGGTCAAGTGCCGATGTAGGCTCGTCAAAGCACAAAACATCAGGATTAAGAGCAAGCGCTCTTGCAATGGCAACTCGCTGTTGCTGACCGCCGCTTAGGTTACAGGGATACGATTCGCTCTTCTCCGAAAGTCCCACTTTTTCGAGCAAGCTCAATGCGGTTTCTCGGATAATTTTTTGTGCGTCTTTATGATTTTTCGCACCCATATATTCGCCTGTCTGCTTTATCTGTTCTTTTGCCGCAAGGCGTGGAGCAAGCATAATATTATCAATTACGCTGTACTGTGGGAAAAGATTAAAAGACTGAAACACAAGTCCGAAATGCAGTCTGTTTTTGCGAATTTGCGACTCACTGTTTTTGCCGGAATCATTGCTGTCAAAAAGCACCTTATCCCCTACACTGATTTTGCCGTTCTGCGGAGTTTCAAGAAAATTAAGACATCTTAAAAGTGTGGTTTTGCCCGAACCGGAAGAACCGATAATTGCAAGCACCTCGCCTTTCTCAAGCGAAAAGCTGATGTCTTTCAGGACGGGAGTTTTGCCGTAGCTTTTACGGATATTTTCAACGCTTAACAATGACATAACTGCCCCTCCTTAACCTTTGTAATAATCGAGCTTTTTCTCTATAAACGAGAAAAGAATTGTTAAAACACCGCAGAACACAAGGTAAAATACCGCCGAGTAGAACAACGGCCAAATAAGTCCCTGCATTGAGAAGTCTTTTGCCATCATCAAAATTTCAGGAATAGCGATAACGCTTGAAAGTGATGTATCCTTTACAAGAGTAATAATTTCGTTGCCGATCGGTGCTGTGATTTTCTTTACAACCTGCATAAGCACAACCTTAAAGAAAATCTGCGGCTTAGTCATACCAAGCACCTGTCCTGCCTCATACTGTCCCTTTGGCACAGACTCAATACCGCCACGGTATATTTCAGAAAAATATGCCGAATAGTTAATAATAAATGCTATAAGCGCCGCATTTATTCTTGAAAAATTGAATCCGCCGTTTGTCATAAGCGGTGGTACATAGAACACAACAAAAAGCTGGAGCATAAGAGGTGTGCCTCTGATTATCCACACAAGTTTTTGTAATCCACTTAATCGGTTTAAATTTTGACATTGAACCCATAGAAACAATAAGTCCAAGCGGCATAGCCGCAAGAATTGTCACTATAAAGATAAGGCAGTTTTGTCCAAAACCCTCTAAAAGGCTGTTTGTAACATTTATAAACTGGTTCATAATTATTTTGCCTTTACAAGGAGTAAATCCTGAAGATTATATTTTTCTGCAATTTGCTCAAGTGAGCCGTCATCAGCACAAGCCTGAATAGCGTCATCGAGCTTTTTGAGAGTTTCTGTGCTGTTGCGGAGTGCAATACCGTACTGCTCAGGAGAGAAAGCCTTGCCGTCTACTACCTTAAGGTCAGCATAATCAGAACCCTCGGCAAGTGTGCCGATTGACATTACATAGTCGATAACCGCAACATCAGCTGTACCCGACTTAACCTCAAGCAAAGCCTTTGCCTGTGAGTCAACCGATACATAATCAGCGCTTGTAAAGAATTCATCACTCTGGGCAACCTCTTCACCTGCTGACTTCTTCTCTGCAACGACAGTCTTACCCTTAAGTGCATCTGCCGATGTAAGCTGATCCGCAATGTCTGCCTTAGCAACCATAACCTGCTTGTTTTCCATATACGGAGTTGAAATGCTCATATTTTCCTGACGCTCTTCTGTAATTGTAAGACCGTTCCAGATGCAGTCAATAGTCTTTGCATTAAGCTCTACTTCCTTTGAATCCCAGTCAATCTTCTGGAACTTAGGTGTAACGCCCATCTTTTCGCAAACCTTTGTAGCAAACTCTGTTTCAAAGCCTGTGAGATTGCCGTTTTCGTCCATATAGTTCATCGGCTCAAAATATGTAATACCGATTACAAATTCGCCTTTATTCTGAATATAAGTCCAATCGTTTTCAGTTTCCGAAGAACCTTTAGCGGTTGTTGAATTTGAACCGCCGCAACCTGCAAGAGCAGTTGCCGCCATAACACCTGCAAGTAATAAAGCTGAAATCTTTTTCATAAATGTTTTCCTCCATAATTTAACTTAGCGAAAAGCTACACTATATTATAGCATTATCACATTAGCAAAGTAAAGTGTTTTCGACAGATTTTTCCCTGTTATCGTAAATTTTATAACATTATTACAATCTGCAAGTTTGCAAAATTGCAATCGGATAACAGTTTCTTAAAAAACAAACCTGTTTTATTCTAAATGTTGGGGTAAAAATAATAAATAATGATTTAGCAAATTGTTTCGACAAGCAATTATAAAAGTTTGGTCAACCTTTTCAAAGGTTGTAGGTGTGGGCAAAGCCCACAAATACTTTCAGCTTACGCAATCTAACGATAGCCAAACAGCTTGCGGTTTGGCGGCTTGAACACAATGGCGTTAGCCTTTAAATGCGACAGCAACAAGAAAAGAAATTAGTTATTTCACTAATAAAATAGGTCTTTTTTTAATGGCTGTCGCCTGTTTTTTCAAACTTAAGTTTTAGCACGCAAACAGCGAGCTGTTTGCGCCTGATAAATTGTTATATCGGAAGATTTTTATGGGCTCTGCCCAAACCCGCAATTTTTAAAAAAATTGAGTAAACTTATTTGTTTTTTGGAGGATAATTTAGCGTTAGCTAAATTTCAATGCCCGACCGACACTCCCTAAACCATAATTTTCCCAACTATAAAAAGCCAAAAAGAAAACGGCACTGATAAAAAGTGCCGTTTTAAAGTTAAAATAATCAGCCGAGCTTTGCGGCAAGGAGATTACCCATATTGTACATACCTGCGCTCTGATCTGCAAGATAAACAGCGGCATTTACTGCGCCGACTGCAAATACCTCTTTTGATTGAGCCTGATGTGAAATAGTTACAACCTCATCGTGACCCGCAAAAATAACCTCGTGTTCGCCAACAATAGTACCGCCTCTTACAGAGTGAATACCGATTTCATTCTTAGAACGCTTTTTGCGGTAAGAATGGCGGTCATAAACATACTGCGGTTCTTCTGCAAGTGTGTCGGAAATGCCGTCTGCAATCATAAGTGCAGTACCGCTTGGAGCATCAATTTTCTGATTGTGGTGTTTCTCTACGATTTCAATATCGAAATCTGCCGCACTGAGAATCTTTGCAGCCTCTTTTGAAAGCTCAATAAGGAGATTGATACCGAGCGACATATTTCCCGAATAGAAAACAGCTACGCTTTCCGACGCTTTTTTTATTTTTTCAACCTGCTCCGGTGAATAACCTGTTGTGCAAAGTACGCAAGGAATTTTTTTCTCAAGCGCATATGCGAGAATATCGTCAAGAGATGCAGGATTTGAAAAATCTATAATAACATCAGCCTTTTTGTCTGATACGGCAAGGCTCTCAAATACAGGATAATCGTATGCAGGTGTGCCGAAAGGATCTGCACCGAAAACAATTTCACAGTCATTTCTTGACTGAACAGCCGAAGTAACAGCCTTACCCATTTTTCCGTTACAGCCGACAAGAGCTATATTTACCATTTTAAACTTCCCCTTTTGTACGAATTACTTTACGTGCTTGCCGAGAAGATCGTACTTAGCAAGGCAATCCTTAAGATCGTGATAGCCTGCTGCGCTCATTGGAACAAGCGGAAGTCTGCACTCGCCGCAATCAAAACCAAAGAGGTTCATAGCTGTCTTAATCGGAATAGGATTTACATCGTTAAACATAATGTTCATAAGCTCAAGATAGTGGAAATGGAGCTTTTGAGCCTCTGCAAAGTCATTTTCAAGGCAAAGCTGACAAATCTTATGCATTTCGGCAGGGCAAATGTTTGCAAATACTGAAATTACACCCAAAGCGCCGAGTGACATAAACGGAACTGTCTGGTCGTCATTACCCGAATAAATGTCAAGATTATCTCCGCAAAGTGAACGAATGAGCGCAACCTGAGAAATATTGCCGCTTGCCTCTTTTGCAGCAACAATATTAGGGTGCTTGCAAAGCTCCTCATATGTCTTTGGCTGAATGTTACAGCCTGTTCTTGAAGGAACATTATAAAGAATGATAGGAAGGTCAACTGCATCCGCAATTACATTGAAGTGCTTTACAAGACCTGCCTGTGAAGTTTTATTGTAATATGGAGTTACACAAAGGAGTGCGTCTGCACCGGTCTTTTGGGCAGACTTTGAAAGCATAACGGCAGTTGAAGTATCATTGCTGCCTGTGCCTGCAATAACAGGAATTCTTCCGTTGATTTTCTCTGACACGAAAGAAAGCACTTTGCAGTGTTCTTCCTCCGAAAGAGTTGCTGCCTCGCCTGTTGTACCGCAAGCGATAATGGCATCTGTACCGTTTTCAACATGGAATTCAAGCAACTGCTCAAGTACATCATAATTTACGCTGCCGTCAGAATTCATAGGTGTTACAAGAGCAACACCGGAACCTGTGAAAATGTGATTTCCCATAATTTACCTCCATTTAAGATTTTTAATTTAAAATTAAATTTATAAAGCTGACGGCTTAAATCAGTCCATATAGCCTTCAGCGCAAAGAAGTTCCGCAAGCAATACTGCGCCGCCTGCTGCGCCTCTTAATGTGTTGTGTGACATACATACAAACTTGTAGTCATACTGTGTGTCTTCTCTGAGTCTGCCTACAGAAATAGCCATACCGTTCTCAAGGTTTCTCTCGCTCTTAATCTGTGGACGATCAGGCTCTGTAAAGTAGTGTAAGAACTGCTTTGGTGCGCTCGGAAGCTCAAGCTCCTGTGCTCTGCCCTTGTATGATTCCCAAATCTTGATGATTTCATCTACTGATGGTTTCTTTACGCCGTCCTTAAATGACATAAATACAGCAGCTGTGTGACCGTCTGAAACAGGTACACGAATGCACTGAGCTGTAATAGCAATATCGTCTGTCTTAACGATTTCGTTGTTCTCAATGTGACCCCAAATCTTGAGTGGCTCCTGCTCTGACTTCTCTTCCTCACCGCCGATGTAAGGAATAACATTATCTATCATCTCAGGCCATGTCTTAAATGTTTTGCCTGCGCCTGAAATTGCCTGATATGTGCAAGCGAGAACCTTATTTACACCAAGCTCCTTGAGTGGGTGAATAGCAGGAACATAGCTCTGAAGTGAACAGTTAGACTTAACTGCGATAAAGCCTCTCTTTGTGCCGAGTCTTTTTCTCTGAGCGTCAATAATCTCAAGGTGATCTGCATTAATCTCCGGAATAACCATAGGAACATCCGGAGTAAATCTGTGTGCCGAGTTATTAGAAACGATTGGGCACTCTGCCTTTGCATATCTCTCTTCGAGAGCTTTGATTTCGTCTTTCTTCATATTTACAGCGCAGAAACAGAAGTCAACCTGTGAAGCAACCTCTTCAACATTCTCTGCGTCAACAATTACCATATCTTTATATTTCTCTGGAAGATCCTTTGTCATATGCCATCTTCCCTCAACTACATCACCGTATTTTTTACCGGCACTTCTTGCACTTGCCGCAAGAACCTTTACCTCAAACCATGGGTGATTCTCAAGAAGGAGAGCGAAACGCTGACCAACCATACCTGTTGCACCGATAATACCAACTTTAAATTTCTTCTGATTCACAACAATTCCTCCGAATGAAATATTTTTTATAAAAAGCAGTTGCCTTATTTGATAAAATATTATATTATTAAGACAGTGTGTTTTGCAATGCCGAGCTTTGTCGAACAAACGCACAAACTGCTCATATTAAATTATAATATATCATTTAATATTTATAATGTCAATTATTTTTGCAATCACAAACACAATTTTTATAAATTTTCAGCCTCATTTTCGAGGTTTTTTCTTGAGAGGAACTAAAAATGAAAACAAGTGATTTTTATTACGATTTACCGAAAGAACTTATCGCTCAAACCCCCGTCGAACCCCGTGACAGTTCAAGACTTATGCTGCTTGACAGAAACACAGGTGAAATCGACCATAAACATTTTTATGACATTATCGACAGCTTAAATCCCGGAGATTTGCTTGTGGCAAACGATTCACGAGTTTTGCCTGCAAGAATTTACGGCATAAAGGACGAAACAGGCGCAAGAGTTGAATTTTTGCTGTTAAGACAGATTACAGGCAACCGTTGGGAAGCTCTCTGCAAACCCGGTAAAAAAGCCAAAGAGGGCGCTTCTTTTACTTTTGGTGACGGACTTTTAAAAGCTACCGTTGCAGAAGTAAAAGATGACGGCAACAGAATAGTTGACTTTGAATGTGACGAAAACTTTTTCAGCACACTTGACAAAATCGGTCAGATGCCGCTTCCTCCTTATATTACGGAGGAACTTAAAGACAAAGAGCGTTACCAGACAGTTTACAGTCACGAATTGGGTTCTGCCGCCGCTCCCACAGCAGGACTTCACTTTACAAAAGAGCTTATGCAAAGAATAAAGGATAAAGGCGTAAATATTGCTTATGTTACACTGCATGTCGGTCTGGGAACATTCCGTCCCGTAAAGGTAGATGATGTAACAAAGCATAAAATGCACAGCGAACATTACGAAATTCCGCAAGAAACCGCAAAACTTATTAATGAAACAAAGAAAAACGGCGGCAGAGTAATTGCAGTCGGTACAACTTCCTGCCGTACTCTTGAAAGTGTTGCGTCATTCTACGGAGAAATTAAGCCGTGCGAGGGATTTACGGATATATTCATTTATCCGGGTTATGAGTTTAAAGTGCTTGACGGACTTATCACAAACTTCCACCTCCCGGAGAGCACACTTATTATGCTTGTAAGCGCATTTGCAGGATATGACAATGTAATGAATGCGTACAAAACCGCCGTTGAAGAAAAATACAGATTTTTCTCATTCGGCGATGCAATGTTCATTTCTTAATCAAAAACATTATTATTGCGAATTAAAAGGAGATTTCTATAATATGTTAAAAATTATTAAAACAGAGGGAAACGCTCGCCGAGGCGAATTTGTTACACCTCACGGCACCGTGCAAACTCCTGCATTTATGAATGTTGCCACCTGCGGAGCAATCAAAGGCGCTGTTTCCGCACTTGATTTAAAACAGATTAAATGTCAGGTTCAGCTTTGCAACACATATCACCTGCACCTAAGACCGGGTGACGAAAAAGTCAAGCAAATGGGCGGACTTCACAAATTCACCCGTTGGGACGGTCCTATCCTCACCGACAGCGGCGGATTTCAGGTTTTCTCGCTTGCAAAGCTAAGAAATATTAAAGAAGAGGGCGTTTACTTCAACTCTCATATTGACGGCAGAAAAATTTTTATGGGACCCGAAGAAAGTATGCGTATTCAGTCAAACCTCGGCTCTACTATAGCAATGGCTTTTGACGAGTGTGTAGAAAACCCATCTCCGTATGACTATACAAAGAAAAGCGTTGAGCGTACAACACGCTGGCTTAAAAGATGTATAGCAGAAATGAACCGTCTTAACTCACTTGAAGATACACTCAACCGTGAGCAAATGCTCTTCGGCATAAATCAGGGCGGCATTTACAATGACTTGCGTATTAATCATATGAAAGAAATTGCAGACCTTGACCTTCCGGGCTATTCAATCGGCGGTCTTGCTGTCGGAGAACCTACGGAAAAAATGTATGAAATCCTCGAAGCAGTTGAGCCTTATGCACCGAAAGACAAACCGAGATACCTTATGGGTGTAGGTACTCCCGTAAACATTCTTGAGGGAATCGCAAGAGGCATTGACATTTTTGACTGTGTAATGCCAAGCCGTAACGCAAGACACGGACAGCTGTTTACATGGGAGGGTGTGCGCAACATTAACAACGCAAAATACGAAGTTGACGAACGCCCGATTGACGAGCATTGCGACTGCCCTGTTTGTCAAAACTTTTCAAGAGCATATATACGACACCTCCTCAAAAGCGGTGAAATGCTCGGTATGCGCCTTGCCGTTCTTCACAATCTGTACTTTTATAATAATCTTACGGCAGTTATCAGAGAACAGCTTGACAACGGCACTTTCACAGAATTTTACAATAAATATCGCAATATTCTCGGAGTGAGAATTTAATACCGATATTTTTTAAAAAACTTCTTGCAAGATTAATATAAAGCTGTTATAATCAATGTAATGTATGAAAGGAATGACTGCTATGAATTTTTTAAATCAGGTTGTACTTGCTGACGCTGCTTCTGGCAACGCTTTCGGTACATACGGTATGATTCTTATTTGGGTTTTGGTATTCGCTGCAATGTACTTCTTTATTTTGCGTCCAAGCTCAAAGAAGAAAAAAGAAGAAGCACAGATGAGAAACTCTCTTGAAATCGGTGATGAAATTACAACAATCGGCGGCATTATGGGCAGAGTTGTTGCAATTAAAGATGATGAGGACGCTATCATTATTGAAACAGGTTCCGACAGAGTTAAAATGAAATTTAAAAAGTGGTGCATCTCTACTGTTGATACAGTTAAAGAAGCTCCCGCAAAAGAGAAATCTTCTGATAAAGAAGAAAAGACAGAGAAAAAAGGTCTTTTCGGTAAAAAGAAAAAGGACGAAGAGGACAAGTAATCTAATCTTTTCGTTTCATTCACTTAGTTTTTGAATTAAATAACTTTCCCTCGAATATATATGAGTATATTAATATTTATATTATTCGGGGGGAATTTTTATGTCTGATAAAAAACAACTCATAAAATCGGTTTTTGTAGGTACTTACATCCGCACTTACGGAAATTATACTTATGTCGCTGTTCTCCGTACTGATAATAACCTCGGGGTTACTGCCTGCCGATATTACCGACTACATAATGGTGGCAGTCACAGCTATGTCGGTATTCTGCGGCGGATTTATCTGTGCAAAAGTCAATAAATCTTCCGGATTAATATGCGGTTTTTACTCACAGCAGCGGCGGTATTTGTAATTATTACCGTAATCGGGCTTTTGCAAAGCGAAGCCGTACTTACCCCTCTTTCTCTGATTAAACTCGGCGCAATGCTTATCTGCGGCTGTGCGGGCGGTGTATTGGGAGTTAATCAAAAAGAAAAGGTATTTATAAAATAAAAATGTAATTTTAAAGATTTTAAATTATTTGGTTCTTGCAATAATTTACCAAACAATTATAAAAGTTTGGTCGACCTTTTCAAAGGTCGTGGGTGTGGGCAAAGCCCACAAATACTTTTCGCTTACGCAATCTAATGATAGCCAAACAGCCTGCTGTTTGGCGGCTTAAACACAACGGCGTTAGCCTTTAAATGCGACAGCAATAAGAAAAAGCATTTGTTATATAATGAAAAAGTTAATCATTTATTTTCTAAAAGGCTATCGCCTGTTTTAACAAACTTAGTCTTATCACGCAAACAGCTGCGCTGTTTGCGCCCGATAAATTGCTATATTTGAAAATATTATGGGCGCTGCCCAAACCCGCAAGCCTTTAAAAAGGCTTGACCTAAATTTTTAAATTATTTTGCTTAACTCGTGCAATAAACCATAATTTATTAATATTATCCAAACATTTAGAACAGAACTAATTATTTTTCTTTATACAAAATATGACAGAGCTTTGAGTTTTTGAATCAAAGCTCTGTTTTTTGTAAAAATTTACAAGTTTATTTACAAAATATTCATAAACTATTCAGAAAAAAATATAGAAAAAAATCCTGTAATATGATATAATAGCATAATACGGAAGTGTGCCGTATTGAAGGTATATGAAAACAATACATTTGTGTAATAGATAGGATGTGTAAAAATGGCCAGAGGTATTAAATTACCGGAAGAATTAAAAGATTGGAAAATTACTTCGCTTGTTTCCGAAAAGAAAGGGCAAAATAAATATCGAATTGTAAAAAAAGACAGCAGCGGCGAGGTTTTCGCTAACCTGTTCCATATTTTTGCATACGGTAATCACTACAGCAATGAGAAAGCCGATTTTTTTGAAGATGAAGTTAATTTTCTCAATTCCATAGCTGATAAAAAAGAATATTTCACCTGCTTTGGCGCTTATCTTTATGATAATCCGTCAAAAGAAAAAGCAGATATGTATATTGCTACAGAGGAACTTGAACCTCTTTCAAAAGTAATGCGCAGTAAAAACTTTACTGACGACGAAATTACCGATTTCGGCTTGCAGATGGCTGAAATTCTTATGTTTCTCGAAGAAAAAAATATTTTTCACGGCAATATCCGCCCGGAAAATATTTTTGTAACCGCAGACGGTAAGTACAAGCTCGGAGGTTTTTCCGATTTTGAATGTAAAGCATCTGACCTTGACTTCTCAGCACCCGAAGTTGCAGAAGGCAGAAATCCTGACCTTACTACAGATATTTACTCCGTAGGTCTTATTATGTACTGTCTTGCAAACAATAAGGCTTTACCTTTCGAGGGCGGTCTTACAACAAAATCGGAAGCTGTTAAAATGCGTACCGACGGTACGGCAATTACCGCTCCTAAAAACGGCAACGAAAAGCTGAAAAGTATTATCGTTATAGCTATTCAGCCGAAAAACGAAAACAGATGGAAAAATGCCGTTAATATGAAAAACGCTTTGCTTGCGTCTTGCGGAAAACTTACTGCAGAACCCGAAAAAACACAGGAAAAACAGGAAGAAAAAGAAACTCCCGCAGTAACGGGCGCAGTGCCGACACTTTTTGAACAGGCAGAAAAAGCCGAAAAGGACAAAAAAGCAGAAGACAATACAGAAAAATCCACACAGCCGGAAGAAACAAAAGAACCTGTTGAAAATAAACCCGATGTACCTGTTGTTAAGGAAGATGAAGCAAAGGTTACGGAAACAAATTCGGAAGATACCGCAAAAATTAAACCGCAGACTGCTGAAAAAGAAAATTCGGTTGCTCCCGATGTTCCTATTTCAAACGATGTTTTTGACGAGTACGAGGTAACAAAAAAAGCCCGATACCCAAGTAAAAGCATCTACTAAGGATTACGGTTCGTTCTTTGATGACATTGACGATACAGACAGCAAAAAGGCAGAACCTGTAAAAAATACCGTTTCGGAAACCGAAACAAAGAAACCGGAACCTGTAAAGCAGAAACCCGAAAAGAATGAAATCAAAAGCAGTATTCCGATTGATTATAAATCTAAAAACACAAAAAATGCAGAAGCGGACGAAAAGCCACGCAAAAAGGGCGCTACAATTGCAATAATCACGGTCAGCGTAATTATTATACTTGCAGTTCTCGGCTTTGTCGGATACATTGTTTACAATGAGATTTTTGCTGAAAAAATCAATAATACAAAGCCTGCCACGGCAGACGAGATAACAACAGCGGCAACTACCGTGCCCCCTACGACGGTTGCACCGACTACTCAACCTACAACCGTTGCGGAAAAAGAGATTATTTCAGTTATCGGATATGACTACGAAAGCGCTAAAAATAAACTTGAGGAGCAAGGCTTTAAGGTTGCGGAGGGCAATCACCTTTACAGCACACTTTACAGCGAGGGATATGTAATTTCTCAAAGTCCCGAATCAGGCACAAAGGCAAAACCGGGCACTGTAATTACACTTGATATTTCACTCGGCGAAGAGTATGTTGAACCCGAAACCACAGCACCCGAAGAATCAAGTCAGAGTTCTGCGACCGAAAACGATTTTATCTTTGCAAACAGCGATTCTTCATATATAAGTCAGTCAGAAGTAAAAGACCTTAGCGACAACGATCTTGAGCTTGCACTCAATGAAATTTACGCTAAGAGAGGCTGGATATTCTCCGACCCGGAGCTTTCCGCTTACTTTAATTCACAGTCATGGTACACACCACGCTACACTTCTTCGGAGTTTTCTAAGAATGTAACATTTAACGAATATGAGCAGGCTAACATTCAGCTTATTATAAATGAGCAAAAGAGCAGGGGTATTCGCTGATAACCACAGACACAAAAACATTAAAAGGATAAATCATTTATGAAAAAATTTTTTATTAAATTATTTAAAAATAAATTATTTGTTTCCTTTGCAGTAAATGCTTTGATAATGGTTTTTTGCATATATGTTTCTTCGTTTTCATACGACTCTTACAAAGACTATGAAAATTCTCTGCTTATTTCACATTATCACATACCGTACAACAATACAGTCAACTACTTACTCGCATTTGCTGTAAGCAGTATTCAATATATTTTTTCCACAATCAATATTTTCGTATTTGCACAGGTAATATTCGGCTGGCTTGCCTTTTCATCCATCACCTATGCGCTGACTGATAAATTCGGATACAAAATAGGAATTGTATTTTCTGTATTTTTAAACATTTTATTTGCACTTAACCACTATGCAGACATTGCAAGTCAAAAGACATCCGCTATTATGCTTACTGCGGGTTTTCTGCTTATGTTTAATGCAATCAGACGAAAAAGATACAGATTTATGTGCCTGCTTGGCGCAATTGAAATTTTGATTGGCTCGTTCTACTGCTTTGAACTTTTCTTTGTTGCATTGGCGTTTGCGATTGTTTATCTTATTGCCGACCTTATTGCAAAAGGTAAATATAAAATCAAATTTCATAAGTTTATGTGGTATTTCAGACCTTTTCTCATTTTATTCGTTCTTATTACGGTTTTGACTTTTGCTCTGCATAACTACTCCGTAGCAGTCAATACTCAAAACGATACTTTAAAAGGCAACTATGAATACCATCAACTGACAGAGAAAATCGCTAATTTTCCTTATCCTGATTACAGCAAGAACAACGAGGCTTTTAGCAATGTGGGAATAACAAAAACAGAGTACGAACTTCTCAAAGACGGTTATTATGACGAAAGCACACCAATTAATCTTGATGCGTTAAAACTTGTTGATTCACTGCAAAAGCAGAACAACAATCTTATTACAATTTGGGACAGCTTTGTGGATTTCCTTTCATCAAGCGGAGTAAGTCTTGCCTCGTTTGATAATGACGCAATGCTTATCATAATCTACATTATATTCGTTACACTGTTCCTTGTTTTTCACAAGAAAACTCATATGTTCTTCCCTATCCTGATAACTTTACAGCTCATTGTTTCAAACTCTTTACTGAGATATTTGTTCAACAGTTACTATTACACTGTATATATATCGTGGATAATGGCTTATTGCGTACTTTTGTACAGCATAGATTTTACAGCGTTTAAAGACGGTTGTAATGCAATGCTGAAAGCCGCAAGAAAAGGAACTTTCTTTGTATCGGCTATGCTTGTTGTAACACTGTTGCTTGTAAACTGCCTTGTTTATCAGTCACACCTGCACAACAACATAGATACCAAAAGCCGACCGAGCAGACTGTATGTTGAGGTTGAAAGACATCCCGAAAGATTCTATATACTTGATACAAAGACTGCAATTGAATACACAAAATATTCAACAAACTATGTCCATCCTATGTGGGGCTTTAAATCCTCATATTTGAGCAATGTTGACAGCTTTGGATATATGCATCATAATTCGGTGCTCAACAAAAAGGGAGCAGACAGTGTGTACCGGGCGGCTATAAGTATAAAAAATGTTTATGTTATTGACAACTACATCACCTATAAAAAAGAAAACTACTTAAAGAAATATTACTCGACAGAAGAAAACAAAAGTTATTTCTATAAACTTGAAACCGAAATTGACGGTTACAAAATTTATTCGGTAGTTTAATAAAGAAAACGCTAGCAAGCTTAATTGTTGCTAAAGCGTTTTTTGTACAGTGCAATGAATACGCAAGTGCTTTGCTTAGTAGATTTCTCCCGGACAGATATGTAAACTTAAATCTATAAATTAAAAAGTGCCGCACCCGTTTAGGATGCAGCACCTATGTTAGATATTAATTTGAACTTGTTGAGGTTGTATTTCCTGTTATAAGCTCCTCATAAATAAACTCCGCAAAAAGTTTTCTCTGGGTTTCAAGATCCGAGAATGCAATTACCGAACCTACCGGAGTATCGTTCATATAATACCACTGACCTTCTTCAGGTACTGTGTATTGTTCAACCGAATATGTGAGGTATGTCATTGAATGTGATACAAGCGCTGTAATTTCATCTTTCTTGAGGTTTGTTGTAACAAGAGGGCCAACCTTACCTACGATTGAAATTATTTGAGTTAAGTCAGCGTCTTTCATATCGTTGAACATTGTTTCAAGTAACTTACGCTGACGTGATGTTCTGTCCCAGTCATCACCGGCAATACCGATTCCTTCTTCGGAAGAATCAAGACCTCTGTTTCTTGCATACCAAAGAGCCTGCTGACCTGTAAGGTGAACCTTGCCCGGTGCGTCAGTTATTGTTGTACGGGTATCCGACTGCTTGTTCTTGTAAAGCTGATAGTTGATGTAATCAATCTCGTCCTGACTAAGCTCAAGGTCAATACCGCCGAGAACATCAATAATATCAATAAAACTTGCATAGTCAACAACCGCATAACGGTCAACCTTTACGCCGAAGTTTGATTCAATAGTCTGAATTGTAAGTTTCGGACCGCCGTAAGCATAGGCATTTGTAAGTTTGTCATAACCGTAACCGTCAACATATACATAACTGTCACGCTGGAAAGAAGTCATCTTAAGCTTTTTGTGACGGTTGTCAATAGACAACATAATCATTGAGTCGCTTCGGCCGAATTTCTCTCCCTTTGCATTATCCTCACCGAACAGCATAACATTAAGGACTTTTGAATCTTCAAGCAATTCGTCATTGCTAAGCTGCGACTTGCTGAAAGTACCGTCAGATGTAGGCAATGTACTTGAAGTAGCTTTCGTTGAATTATTATCCGAAATATCAACAAACTTAAGTGAATTAAGAACCGAATAATAATAAAGAAGTCCGCTGCCGCCGATAAGCAAAAGAATTGAAAGAACAATTGATGTTATTCTGATTGCTCTGCCCCTCTTTTTGTAAATTTTATTTACCTGCTTATTAGAGCTTATATCGACAAAACCTTCTTTTATTTCGTTATTGTTATCGTGATTTGCCATAACATTCCTCCGAAAAACAAAGATTTAATTATGTTACAATCCGAGCATAACTAATTTAATAATTATACCATATAAGCACAATAATTAATTCTAAATAAGAATTTTATGTCTGATATTTTATAATTTTGTAAAATTATGTAAATATCAGAGGTTTTTTTACTGCATTTCATCAAGAGAAAGTGAAAATGCAGGTAAAAACTCATTTGTAAACACATCTGCTTCAGGCATATTCATATCGGAAATTGATTTTTCTATACCGTTTTTAGCCTCTCTGAATTCTTCGTTTCCCATACGCAGTTCTTCTATGCACTTTATAAGAGCAGAAAATCGGTCGGCTGCCTTAACAAACCTTTTGAGTTTTAGGTCATCTTTACCGCTTTGTTTTATAATTTCTTCCATATCTTTTCTGAAATCTTCGGGCAAAAGTGAGCAAAGTCTGTCGGCGGCGGCATTTTCAATTTCTTTGTATGCATCTTTTATTGTATTGTTAAAATACTTTATCGGTGTCGGCATATCTCCTGTAATAATTTCTGTGGTATCGTGGAAAATCGCAAGAATACTTGCTCTTTCAGCATTCAGATTACCGCCGAATTTTTTGTTATGAATAAGCACAAGACAGTGCGCAATCATTGCAACCTGCAAACTGTGCTCGCTTAAATTCTCATATTTTGTATTATTCATAAGTCCCCAGCGATTTATGTATTTCATTCTTGACATCATAGCATAAAAATTCGACTGTTCCATAGCTGTTTTCTCCTGTTTTTTCCAAAAATATAGTGCAAATTGCCATACAATGTGGTATAATAAATATTAAGTATAAATTTTAATATAATTATAGCCGTATTTAAAGGCTTTGTAAAGAATTTTGATTTTAATATTAACCCTTTATGGAGGATAATATGGGCAGGCAACTTGAAAGACACACAAATAAAAATCATCACTTTGGATTACAGGCTTTTTTGATAGCTTTGGTAACTGCCTGTGTGCTTATTATTCCGTTTATTATTTTTGACGGCGGAGTGTTTTATTACTACGGCGACTTTAATGTACAGGAAATTCCGTTTTACCAAATGGTACACGATGCGATAAAAAGCGGTAATCTCGGGTGGAATACAACTACGGACTTAGGTTCCGATTTAATTTCAAGTTACAGCTTTTATCTGTTGGGCAGTCCGTTCTTTTGGCTGACAATTCCGTTTCCGAGTGAGGCTGTTCCCTATCTTATAGGCCCGTTGTTAATTCTGAAATTATCGCTCGCCTCGCTTTCGGCATATCTTTATTTGAAAAGATATGTAAAACACGGGCAATTTGCCGTTATCGGCGGACTTCTGTATGCATTCTCGGGTTTTTCGATTTATAATATATTCTTTTTCCATTTTCATGAACCTATGATAATGTTTCCGTTACTGCTTGCGGCATTGGATTCATTTTTATTTGATAAAAAGCGTGGCATTTTTGCTCCGGCAGTGTTCTGCGCCTGCGTAGTTAATTACTACTTCTTTACGGGACAAGTTCTGTTTGTGATTATCTACTTCCTTATGCTTGTGTTTACAAAAACATATAAATTTTCTATAAAAGAATTTTTACTTCTTGCGGTAGAGGTTTTAACGGGTTTTCTTGCGTCTGCTTTCATACTTTTGCCGTCGGTTCTCGGCATTATGGGCAATCCTCGACTCAACACTCTGCCAAACGGTTGGGACGCACTTGTTCACAGCAGTCCGCAACGGTACTGGCTGTCGATTGCAAGCTTTTTCTTCCCTGCCGATATGCCTGCATTCCCGACATTTACGCCCGATTCAAACTGTAAATGGGCTTCTGTCGCAGGTTGGTTGCCGCTTGTCGGTATGACGGGAGCAATTGCTTATCTGCAATTAAAAAAGCGTGACTGGATAAAGAAAATAATCAGTCTGCTTATAATTATGGCATTTGTCCCTGTTTTAAACTCCGCTTTCCAAATGCTCAACAGCTCAATTTACTATGCAAGATGGTACTATATGCTTGTACTGATGCTCACGCTTGCCACAATCCGTGCATTTGAAAGTCATCAGTCCGATTGGGGCAGGGCTGTAAGATGGTCAACGGGAATCACCCTTGCTATGACGGTTCTTATAGGATTTATGCCCAAAATTACCACCGTTACTACAAACGATGTCGAAACAGATGAATGGTCAATCGGCATTGCGGGCGACACACGAAGATTTTGGATATACGCACTCATTGCAGTTGTTTGCATTTTAGGATTTGTGCTTATATTTAAAAAATTCGGTTTCCATACAAAAGCATTTTATATTACAACAACCGTCACACTTTGCTTTACAATTCTGCTCACAAGCGGATTTATTATCGGCTCGGGAACCGCATACAGCTCTACCATAAAGCCGATAAAAGAAAATATAATAAACAAGCGTGACACTATTCATATCGAAGACCTTGACGATGACAGCGTAAGAAGTGATTTTTACGAATGTCCCGATAACACGGCAATGTTTTGGCGGATTAAATCCATCAATTGTTTCCAAAGTTCGGTTTCACCTTCAATTATGGAGTTCTACGATTCTCTCGGAATGACCAGAGATGTTGCCTCACGCCCCGACACAAATATGTACGGCATACGCTCTTTATTAAGCTGTAAATATCTTTTTGATTATATGGGTGACGATGCCGATATTTCAAAGTCATTTACAGAAAGACGGCAAAACAAAAATGCCTTACTGGAAATTCTTAAAATCGGAAAACGGTTTCAGAATTTACGAAAACACCTGCTACATTCCGATGGGCTTTACCTATGATTCTTTCATTACAAACGAAGAATTTGACCTTATTACAAATTCTCACAAAACCGAGGCTATTCTGTACTCAATGGTTTTAAGCCGTGAGCAGATGCAAAAATATGCCTCTGTTACAGGATATTCCGATAAAGATTATAAATATTTGTACAGTAAAACACCCGAAAAATTTACAAGTAAGGTTAACGATTATTCTTACGATAAAGACACCTATACAAAGATTTGTAAAAGCCACGCCGATAATTCTTGTTCGGAATTTAAATACACTAATAACGGCTTTACTGCCGAGTTTGATAATACGGACGGCAACGAAAATTTACTTTTCTTCAGCGTTCCTTACAGTGACGGTTTTACGGCATATGTAAACGGTAACAAAACAGATATAGAAAAAGTAAATAACGGACTTATGGCTGTTTATATTCCCGAAAATACAAAATGCAGTATTGCGTTTGTTTACGAAACTCCGGGACTTTCCACAGGTATTCTTATTTCTGTACTTTCAGCCGCAGCATTTGCTGTTTACATTTTATCAATAATTATATTCAGATTAATAAAAAAGAGGAAATAATTACATTCGGAGGATTTTAAAATGATGTTTGGTGACAAAATATTAAAATACAAAGACGAACTTCTTGCAGATCTCAACACGCTCATAGGCTTTGAATCGGTTGCAAACGAAAAGCCCGAAGAATGTCAGAATGCAATAAATTTTATGCTCAAGAGAGCAAATGACTTTGGTCTTACAGGTGAACAGGTTACCGACGAAAGTATGCACATTCAGCTTGGCAGCAAGGGTAAACTTTGCGGTATTTTAAGCCATCTTGATGTTGTACCCGCAGGCAATAATTGGAGCGTACTCCCCTATTCTCTCACAGAAAAGGACGGCAGACTTTACGGCAGAGGAATAGCCGATGACAAAGGTGCCGCACTCGTTACATTGTACTGTCTTAGAGCTTTAAAAGAAGAGGGTATTGACGGTGTAAATACTCTCCGTGCCATTTACGGTACAAGCGAAGAATGCGGTATGGAAGATATTGACGGCTATTTTGAAAAAATGCCTGTTCCCGACCTTTCTTTCACTCCCGACAGCGATTACGGTATTTGCTATGCCGAAAAAGGTATTTTACAGATTGAAGTAAGCACAAAAGGAAACCTCGCAACCGTACTTTCACAGCTACATTCGGGAAAAGCAATAAACGCCGTACCCGATATTGCCTATGCATTGCTTGATTCTTCAAACTATGATGAGCAAAATCTTCTTGAGCTTTCAAAAAAGACAGAGGGTAATTTTGAATTTAACTCAACAATTGACGGTCTTATGGTAATCAGCCGTGGTAAAGCCGCTCATGCCTGCGAACCGCATAAAGGATTTAATGCCGCAGCAGCGCTTGTTGAACTTCTTGCTAAGGCATATACATCAACCGAAATCGGTACGATTTGTGACTTTATTGATATTGCCCTCGGAAACGAAACCGACGGTTGTTCCCTCGGACTTAAAACTCATTGCAGTATTTCTGGTGACCTTACCGTAAACCTCGGTTATATTCATATTGAGGGTAATGAGGCAAGAGCCGCATTCGACATTCGCTATCCCGTTTCAATTACAGGCGGCAGTGTTTACAGACAGTTCAGATATGCAGCTAAACATAATAAATTAGATGTTAAGGTACTTAACCACGAAAAACCTCTTTACATTGAAAAGGACAGTGAGCTTGTTAAGCTCCTTTCGGGCGCATATAAAGCAGTAACAGGCGAAGAACCCGAACTTTACACCACAGGCGGCGGAACTTACGCAAGAAAACTCGGCGGTAAAGGTCTTGCATTTGGCCCTGCTTTTAAAGATGATGAGGTTAATATGCACAATGCAGACGAAAGCATTGATAAAGAAAAATTCTTTACCCACGCACAAATCTGCCTTGAGGCAATGTACAGAATGTACTGCGGTATTTCTGACAACGAAAATTAATAAATTATATTGTTGTATAGACACACTTTAATTAACAAAGGATTTTTTTATGAATAAAGAAAAACTTATAAAAAATCAGGCGCTGACCTCCTTAAAAGGCTCATGGATAATTTTGATTGCAATGGTTCTTACAATATCTGCCGTAATGATTGCAATATACAGTATGGGAAGTATAGTTCAGTTAATTACAAAGTCACTCGATACTGCCACAGGTATGGCAAAATCGGGAAAAGAATTTACTTTACTCTTATAAGCATAATAGATTTGGTTGTAATGTTCTTTTTAACACCTCTTATAAACGGATTTTTTACATCTGTTTATACTGTTGCTCACAATGAAATACCGAGCTTTTGGGAAATATTCAGCTTTTTTAAATCACCTAAATTGTATTTTAAGACTATCCTGCTTAATCTTATTTTTGTTGTAATTCTGTCTTTGGCGTTTTTCGCATTTGACTTCGGTTACCTTGTAACTATGATTACAGATTCGCTTAAAACAAGCAATACTGCTCTTACTACGCTTATAACTGCCGTATTAAATATTGTATTCGGCGCTGTATCGGTACTTTTGATTTCATTTGTTTATTTGTTCTTCGTAAATTATGCTATGTTTTTATTTATTGACGATTCAAATTCAAATGTATTTTGTTGCTTTGGCAAAGGCGTAAAAATGTTTGTTAAAAACTTTGGCAACACAATGAAATTGTATTTCGGTTTTGCTGGTTGGATTGCACTTTGCTTTTTTGTGGTTCCGGCATTTTATGTATTACCTTATATTTCAACTTCCTTTGCTACCTCTGCAAAGTGGCTTATATCAATTGAAAAAGGCAGGAATTAACTATGATAGTTTCTCTGTGTATGATAGCCTACAACGAGGCGGACGCTCTTAGCGGACTTTTTAAGGATATTTCTTTACAGGACTATCCTCACAACAAAATAGAGGTTGTATTTGTTGACAGTATGTCCACCGACAAAACCTATGAAATGATGGAAAAATTCAAAGAAACCGGTTACGGATTCCGCAATATTTCCATTGTACAGTGTATGAAAAAAAATCAGGCGAGTTCATGGAATGCCGCTTTGATGACTGCCCGTGGCGATGTAATAATAAGAGTTGACGCCCATGCCCGTATTCCAAAGATTTTGTATCACGAAATATTATGAATCTTGAAGACGGTGAGAATGTAGTCGGCGGCGGCAGACCAAACATTACATCCGACATCTCTTCATGGAAACTCACTTTACTTGCTGCCGAAGACTCGCTTTTCGGCAGTTCGGTAGCCTCATATCGCAGACCGTCTGCACAAAAAGAATACCTCGACAGCCTTTTTCACGCTGCTTACAGACGAGAAGTAATCGCAAAAGTCGGCGGTTTTAACGAAAATCTCGGAAGAACAGAGGATAATGAGTTTCACTACCGCATAAGAAAAGCAGGCTATAAGATGTGCTGTTGCCCTGATATTGTGTCATATCAGCACGCAAGAAACAACCTTAAATATATGGTTCATCAAAAATATTCAAACGGCAGGTGGATAGGACTTACCCTATCGGAATGTCCGGGTTGTCTTTCCTATTTTCATTTTGCTCCGTTTCTTTTCGTAATGGCATTGCTGTTCTGTTCTATCCTCGCATATATCGGACTTCCGCTGTTTTTATATGTTTTGCTTGCAATTTATGGAATGTTTGACATTGTAAATACAGTCGGTTGCTGTACAATGAAAAATGTTCAGCCGCAGTTTGTACTTTTGCCGTTCATCTTCCCTATGCTCCATATTGCATACGGAATAGGCACAATAGTCGGCTTAATTCAGATTCCGTCATGGCAGAAAAGCATAAAAAACAGTAATGCAAAAGAAAAAATTGAAAAGGTAAGACGCAAGGTAATTCAGAATACCCTGAAACCGGAGGAACGCTGATGTTTACACTCGACAGTTGGTCAGCGGATGACTACGATAATCTTACCGAGTACCTTAAAAGCAATGCAGATTTAAAATACAGAGATTTTCATTCTTCGCTTGTTCCCGATACCGAAAGCAACAGCATTATTGGAATTCGTATGCCGATAATGCGCAAAATTGCAAAAGAAATTTCAAAAGGCAATGCACGGGAATTTCTTGATATTTCTCAAACAGAATATTATGAGCAGCGTATTATCTCCGCCCTTGTTATGGGACTGATAAAAACCGAAAGTTTTGACGATTTTGTTTCTCTTGTAAATGCTTTTGTCCCCAAAATAAATAATTGGGCAGTTTGTGACGGCTTTTGTGCGGGACTTAAGGAAGTCAATAAATATAAAAAGGAATTTTTTGACTTCCTTGCAAATTACTTAGAAAGCAAAAATGAGTGGTACATTCGCTTTGCATTTGTAATTATGCTTAATTATTACCTTGAGAGTGAATTTATAGACGATGTGCTTGCTCGTTGTGACAGCGTAAACAGTGATAAATATTATATTTTAATGGCGCAAGCATGGATGCTTGCAACAGCATATGCAAAGCAAAAAGAAAAAACTCATAAATATTTTCTGAACAATAACCTTAATGACGCTACTTTTAATAAAGCTATTCAAAAGTGCATTGAAAGCAGACGGGTTACAGATGATGACAAAAAGTTTTTAAGAACTCTTAAAAGGCATAAATAATTAATAACAAAAGCCAATTAATCGCATATTGATTAATTGGCTTTAATATTACCTGTATAAATCTATTAAATTGTTTATAGTATCGTAATCGCTTTCGGATATTTTGTACTTGTGCTCCGAATCAAAACTAAAACTGATATTTTTATAACCGCATATCGTAATACTGTATTTTTGGTTATCATCAGTATATGCCTTAAGCCATAACCCGCCGTTCGTTTCTTCGTTATCCGATGACAACTCGGCTTTAGAGAGAATATCAAGTATTTTCTCTGAATCTTCTTTATTAAAATTGACTTCATTTTCATCAGGTTTTAGCCAAGAAATACTGGAAATTTTATCAAAATATACATCATTATTAACCTTGTTACTCTGACAGCCGACAAGTATAATAAGAGTTGAAATTAAAAAAATCAGAAATTTTTTCATACACTCACCTCACAATATGTTAATTTTATTTTAAGGTATAAATAATTCATTGTCAATATAAATTAATATAATAAATGTTTGTTTCAAAAATTGTGCATTACATAAACAAATCTTATTTCATATTGACAAATCAAACATAAGGATTATAATATAATTAACAGTTGTCTTCGGGGCGGAGTGAAATTCTCCACCGGTGGTAAAAGTCCACGAACAAGCAATTTGCTTGCCGAGTCTGTGAAATTCAGACACCGACGGTATAGTCCGGATGAAAGAAGAAACGCAAACAATCAACATTGCCTTTGGCTTTGTTGAACCTTTTGTGCAGAAAATTTCCCCGTTACGGCAGTAGCGGGGATTTTTATTTTCTCGGGACATCTGAATTTATTTCTAAGGAGTGTGTTCTATGAGAACAGCACAAAACAGTCAAAAAATTATGACAACCAAAATCACCGTAACGGCACTTTTAACTGCCGTTGCCATTGCACTTCAGTACATTGAAGTTCCTATTCCGCTTGTACCGTCATTCTTAAAGCTTGATTTTTCGGATCTGCCCGAACTCATCGGCGCATTTGTGTTGGGCCCGCAGTACGGCATAATTATTTGCCTGCTTAAAAATCTTATTCATTTACCTGTATCAAGTTCAATGTTTGTCGGTGAATTTTCAAACTTTATACTCGGTGCTATTTTTGTATTTGTTGCAGGCATTATTTATCAGTATAACAAAACTAAAAAAGGCGCTTTAATCGGTTGCGTAGCAGGTGCATTTGCAATGGCTGTATTAAGCGTAGTTACAAACTACTTTATAGTTTATCCTGTTTATGCCGAGTTATGGGCAGGCGGTGATATGAATGTAATTGTAAATATGTACAAATTACTTCTTCCGTCTTCAGACACATTGCTCAAATCTTTAATCATCTTTAATGTGCCTTTTACCTTATTTAAAGGTATAGTTGATGCAGTTATAGCTATGATTATTTACAAGCCGCTTTCAAATATGATTGTTCGTATGAATACGGCTTTTACAAAAAAGCGTAATTCAAAAGCTGAAAAGGCTTGACTTTTTTCGACATAGTGATATAATGTAATTCGTAAGCATTTTTGCTTAACAGAGTAGAAATTTGTGCGTAAAGTGTTTTGTGGACGGGGAGTTGCCACAAAAACGAAAGGGTATCCTGCGGTACAAGTTTCGCATCCCGCTGTTACTTTGGGACTGATAGCGGGCAGAATTTCTGTCCGCTTTTATTTTTCTCCTAAAGCAACACCGAAAAAATCTTTAGGAGGAAAATATATGTCAATTTCTAAAAAGTTCTATAATTCTTTTACAGAACTAAAGTCAGTTAAGTCACTAGCCATGATTGCAATGTTGCTTGCTCTTAGAATCATCCTCGGATTCATCGGCAACAGCACCTTGCCTTTCTTTGGCAACAATGTAAAATTAAGCGGTGCATTTTTGCCGATAGCAATTACAGGCTCGATGTTTGGCCCTGTACCTGCTATGATTGTCGGTATGCTTGGTGATGTTCTTTCATTCATTATGAATCCGACAGGCGGTGCTTACTTCCCCGGTTTTACAATTAACGGTATTCTCACAGGCCTTATTTACGGTTTATTTCTCTATAAGAATGAAGTAACTGTTCCAAAGGTAGTCATTGCTTGGGTTATCAACTGCATTGCTGTTGAAATCTTCCTTATCGCATATTGGCTCTTCTTCTTGTATGGCACTTCTTCGGGCAAGTCATATTTCATTTACCTTTCAGCAAGACTTATCAGTCAGGCTGTTAAATGTATTCCTGAAATTTTACTTATTCTTGCCTGCGGTAAGATAATGTCACGAGTAAAACTCCCACAAAAAGCTAACTGATAACAAAATCGGCTGTTGCAAAATTTGCAGCAGCCGTTATTTTTTTGTTTTATTCTAAATGTTGAGGTAACATTATAAATAATGTTTTAGCACACTTTTGGTCTGGCAACAAAGTAAAGCAAAAGCTAAACTTTCAGTCCAAAAGTAAAAGGTTGTGGGTGTGAGCAACGCCCACAAATACTTTAACTATAACAAATTCTTGATAGCCAAGCGGCTTGATGTTTAGGATTGACCACAAAATCTCATCAATATTTCAATAACCGTTTAGCTGTCAGAGTTTGTTAATTGGCATAATCGTACATATCTTCGTCATACAATTTTATATTTTTTGCATAGCATAGTATTAAGGCTATCTTAAAACAGACATTGATTAAACCTATAATAAAGCTAAACATAAAAACACCAAAAGAGCCGACAATGTCAATTACAAGCAATAGAATTAATATTCCATATTTCATCTTACTTGGTTTCATGTACGCACTCCAAGCTAAATATAGACAAACAAAAAACATTGCTAAAATCAGAATGGTTATTAAAACACTTAATGCACTTATTTCAAAACCAAAAATAGTCAATAAAAAAAGTGGAAAATAAAAAATTGACATAAATAAGCAATATGTATATTCTGCAAATGCAAAATCAGAATTTAAAAAACAACCACATACAATAATCATAGTTCCAAAAATTAACACACTCGTCATTATCGGAGCCAATATTTCTGTAATATGTTTATTTTTCACTTTACATTCCTCCTTTCATTGAAATAAAAGTTGTAGAATATATTTTGTGATCAACCCTTTATTAAACCTCAAACACCTCAAGGTCATTCGGAATATACAGATTTCCGCTGAAATACTCTCTGCCCTCGTTATAGTACAAAGTTTTCCTGTTTTGCAAATTCTTATCCTCCGTATGATATAAAATAAGATTTTTTATTTTTAACTCTGCTGCGAGTTTACAGGCGTCTGCTACTGTAGAATGATTTTTCTCATACGGCTGAAAAATATCCGCCTGCGAATACAGGCAAAAAGCCTCGTGTAAAAGCCATTCACTGCCATAGACATATTCTTTTTCGCAGTCGTGGAACGGCTCGTCACCGCAACAGGTAAGTTTTTTACCGTCGCCGTAATACATGGTAAAACCAAACTGCTTTGTCTTAATTGACCTAACATCAAAAAACCGCACTCTGTGCCCTATTATATCAAGCTCTTCTCCGTCCTCAACGGTTACAAGATGAAGTTTATCTCCTATTAAATCAAGCTCACGCTTGAGCAAAAGCAGGTTTGCAATTTCTCCGATGATTTTTATTACTTCGTCATGACCGTAAATATACGCCTCACCCTCGTATGTATTGCGGTTTATATGTTGGCAAATCATTCGTACAAACCACATTATACCAAATAAATGGTCCATATGCTTGTGTGTAATAAAAATATGTCTTATGCTTTTCCAGTTGATTCCCGCTGACTTTAGCTGTTTAAAAATCGTATTTCCGCCACCGCCGTCAACCATAAAATTCTGTCCGTTATCCGAAAGCACAAAGCAAGTATTGTAACAGTCGGTTACGCTTGCACACCCTGTGCCGAGTATTGTCAGTTTCAAAATATCACCCTGTACAATAATACCATATTTCCCGTTAATTGTCTATTTAGCAGTCGACCGCAATATAATCGTTAAGGTGAATTGAATAAATTATACATTCTTTTACCTTATAGTCGGTAAACTCCTCTACCGCAAGTTTGTAAAGATTTAACTGCTTAGCATAAAGCTCTTTCAATCTGCTTATATCACGAACACGGTCAGTTTTATAATCAACTACAACAAGTTCGTTATCCTCTTCAAAAATAAGGTCAACAGCACCCTGCATTACCACTCTTGTGTCGGCAGAATCGCCCTCAAGCGTGCTGTCGAGCATACCTGCTTTGATATTTACGGTAAAGCGTTCTTCTCGCATAATTAACGGCGAAGCTGTAATTCGCTTTGCAAGACTGCCGTCAAGGAATTTTTGAACTTCCTCTTTATTAATGGTGTCAAACTGCTCTTGCGTCAAAATATTTTCTGATAAAAGTCGGTCAAGTTCTGCCTGCAAATTATTTTTAGCATCTTTAAAATTGCAAAACTGCAAAAATTTATGATGAGCCGTACCTTTTTCAACAGCCGATGTATTCCCCTTAGACATAAATGCAGGTTTAAGGAAAATTTTATCAAAGCTGTCGCCCTCATTATGGGCAAGTTCAGAGGCACTGACTTTTTGAGGAATTTTTAGAACAGCTTGATTTCTATATACAAAACCTGTTCTCTCTTTTAATAAATCTATTACGGAATTATCGTATATTTCGTTATCGGAATTATTTTTTGCATCATTACTTCGTTCATCTGTTTCACTTACAAAATCAGACGGACTTATAAAATTAATCTGCCACGGCAATTCTTCCGATGCCGTGCCCATTAAATCCGATTCACCTATTTGCAATTTCATTCTCAATTCGTTATGCAGCGGATGAACAAGCGCACACATACTCACCCAGTCGCTTATTGACCTTGCTTTCATAACCGCATACGGGTCAATTAAACCGCCTGCAAGTTTTGAATTTAATTTTACAAGATAATCTTTCGGGTCTTTTTGCGATGATATTACAATCAGCTTTTCTTTTGCACGGGTTAGAGCAACATAAAGAACACGCATCTCCTCGGCAATTTCGTTTTCCGATATTTCTACTCCCACCGCCATTCTCGGCAATGTATTGTATCTGCAAAATCCGTCAACTCTCCTTATGCCAAGACCTGCCTTACTGTCAATAAGCACATCTGCGCTCAAATCGGTTTTATTAAACTTTTTTGATGAACAGGCAATAAAGCAGACAGGATACTCAAGACCTTTGGATTTATGAATACTGATTACTTTTACTGTGTTTTCGGTTTCACCGTTTGCACCCGATGACGATTCAAGGTCGGCACCGTTTTCAATCAGCTTATCCATATATGTTATAAATGCCGACAATCCCCTGTAACCGCCCGACTCAAAGCCACGGGCATATTCCCTTAAAAGATTAAGATTTTTTATGCCTTTTGAACCGTCAATTGCGGAAATGACTGCAGAAAAAGAAGTAAGCTCATAAATTCTGCCCAACAGTTCATCAACGGAACAGGTGCAGGAATATGTTTTGAGCAAATTAAGTTCCCTTAAAAATTCGGCTGTGCGACTGTCATTTTTAGCGTAAGCGGCAACTGCCGAATACAAATTAGTATGCCTGTTGTTGCCTTTGATTTTTGCGAGTTCGTCAACGGTAAAGCTGTAAACAGGACTGCACATTACAGAAAGCAAAGGAATATCAAGCGACGGATTGTCTATGCAGCGCAAAAAGTTAAGCATAACCTTTATTTCGTTCGCATCAAAAAAGCTCTCTTTTATCTCTGAACTTGCAGGCACACCAAGGCTGTTTAAAATATTTACAAAGGCAGTCGCCGTATTCTTTGTACTTCTCAAAAGAATTGCACAATCACCGTATTCAAGAGGCTTTTTATCTCTGCCTACGGTAAATCCCTCTGCCCTCATTTTAAGAATTTTGTTTGCTATAAATACAGCCTCATTCTCTACGCTTTCGTCCGAACTTTCATACTGAATATAGTCAACTTCAAAATTACAGCCGTCACTCGGAGGATATGCCGCACCGACATTCAGATATTCGTCAGTACCGTAATCCATTTTTGCCGAAGTTTTCGTCATAAGATTTTTAAAGATAAAATTGACTGCCGAACAAACCTCTTTGCGGCTTCTGAAATTCATATCAAGAATTATAGCCGCAGGGAAAATCTCGTTTTCTCGGTCATATTTATTGTATTTATCCTTGCGGTCAATAAAAATTTCGGGCTTTGCCTGTCTGAATCCGTAAATGCTCTGTTTTACATCGCCGACAACAAACATATTGTTTTCGTCCGTACTTACACATTTAAAGATAAGGTCCTGAACATCGTTTACATCCTGAAATTCATCGACCATAATCTGGTCAAAACGCTTTGAAATTTCCTTTGCCTGCTCGGTTTTTGTATATCCGTCACCGCAAGGCTTGGCAAGTAATTTTACGGTCAAAAGCTCTACATCCGAAAAGGAAAGAATATTCTTTGCATACTTCATTTCAGAAAATTTGCTTAAATACGCTTTCACTACCTCAAAAAGCTCGGCAACTGTTTTGCTTAAATAACCAATCTCGTTTTTTATTTCTTCACTGCTCCACATAAAGATATTGCAAATACTTTCAACCGATTTCTTGACATCATCACGGGAATTTGCTATCGAAATTTTTATCGGGTCATCCTTATATCCTTTAGGAGTTTTAAGTCTGCCTTTCACAAAAGTTTCGGCAAATCTTTTTATTTCATCCCACGAACCGTCCTCAAAACGCTCCGACAATTTTTCAAAATATGCTTTATCGTCAAGCAGCAGCGGCAAATTTGCATCTCGGAGTTTTTCGTCCCCATCAAGCAATTTAATTGAATTAATCGTAATCAAAAGCGAGTGGTCAACCATAGACCTTGCATATTTAATTAATATTTTGCCAAAAAGCGATTGTTCAACGGGAATTTCGGGACTGTAATTTAACAACATATCGTCAAGCCACTTGTCGCCGAACGGTTGGGTTGCAAGAAAATCAGAAATTTTCAGCACCGCCGCCCTTAAATTATCGTCACCGTTTTTATTCGCAAAAGCGTCAACAAGCGCCGTAAAATCGGAGATATTTTCTCTGTAAAAATCTTCGAGTACACTTTCAAGCGCCTCACTGCCGATTACTTTTATTTCGTTTTCATCGGCAAGGCGAAAGTCCTTTTGCACGCCGAGAATATGAAAATACTCTCTTACCACAGAACCGCAAAAGCTGTCTATTGTACATATGCTTGTATTGTACATAAGCTGTCGCTGGCGCAAAGCAGAGAATTGTACGGGTCATTTTCAAGGAGCAAATTAATGGCTTTGGCAAGTCTTTCTTTCATCTCGCTTGCCGCTGCTCTCGTAAAAGTTACAATAAGCAATCGGTCAACATCTATGGGATTTTCTCTGCGTGTTATCATTCTTATAATTCTTTCGATAAGTACGGTAGTTTTGCCCGAACCCGCAGCCGCAGATACAAGCACACTGCCGCCTTGAGCATTTATCGCATTGGTCTGCGCATCAGTAAAAGCAGTCATTACTCCTCACCCCCGTTTTCCTGTTCTTCTTCAAGTATTCTGCATACCTCGTCGTTTTTAAGTGAAAAACTGTTTCTGCAGTCACTCATATGATATGCACAAATACTGTCATACGGACAATATTCGCAGGAATCTTTACCGCCTTTAAGCGGAGAAGCCTCTACATTGCCCGAATAAAGCGTTGTACCCATTTTGGCAACCGTCATATCAAGTTTTTTGAAAATCATACCCAATTCTTCAAGGCTCGCAAGACTTCCGCCCGCTGTAAGCGTTCCATTTTTGGTATTGAATGAAATATAAGCGGCATCCGAATTATCAATAACATCAAGAGAATTTAACAGCATACCGTTCATTTTAAGTCCCTTGGAAATCTGCTCGTTTATCTGCTCGTCACTTATGGTATTATCGGCAGAAATCGGCTTTACGGTGGCAGGCATATAGAGTATTCCTGCAGGAGTAACCTTACCGTAACGCTCTTCACCGCCAAGCGTAATGGCGTAAAGATAGATAAGCATTTGCAAATTAAGTCCGTACAAAATATCAGACAGTTTAAATTCCTTTGAACCTGTTTTATAGTCAATAATTCTGATATAATTTTCCTCGCCTTTTTTTTTCAATATCTACCCTGTCAACACTGCCCCTTAACAATATTTTCTGCCCCGTAGGCAAAACGACTTCGTACCCCGGAATATCTCCGTCTATTTTAAGTTCACAATCCACAGGTTCAAACCCGCTGTTCTTAAGTTCTTCTATGATATGCAAAACAAGAAAATGTACATTTTCTCTTATCTTATTGAATCTGTACATAAAGCGGGGAGTATTTTTTTGTGAACCGCCGAAATGTTTATTGACATAATCATCAAGAATACTGTCACATTCCTTGTTTATCTCATCTTCACTCATATTTGAGAATTCATTTTTAGAGTATTTGCTGAAAAATACTTCCATAATATAATGAATAAAAGTACCGTATTCAAGGGAATTTATCTCCGCTTTTCTGCGTTCACGAACATTCAGACCGTAATTGCAAAAATATGAAAATCTGCATAAACTGAATTTTTCAACCTGCGAGGCGGATATGTTTAAATCATTGCCAAACAAAAGACCTACATTGCTTTTATCGTCAAACACAAAAGGCTTTGCTTTGCTTGCGTTTGCAACGGCACTGTACTTATCTTTAAATATTTCGTTTTCGGAAAAATATTTTTTTAACGCTCTTTCTTCATTGCTGTCACTGTTAAAATTTCTTGCACACTCCTCAAACGCAGGCAATATAGCCCATGTGCTGTCCGCAACCGAGCAATACTCTTCTTCTCTGTGCAATAAAATATTCGGAAAAACAGCGATTATTTCATTTATAATTGAAGATTGCATATATGTGCCGCCCGTAAGGTCGGTTTTATAGAATGAAACAAAAAGTTTTTGCGACGGCGCTGTTGCGGATTTGTAAGCCATATAATTTTCAAAATCCGCAAGTTCGGCAGGTTCATCTCCGAAAGGAAGATTATTGGCAATAAGCGTTTAATTCGTATGCAGAAAAAAGTCCCGATGTGGAAGGTACTGCCGGAAATACTCCGTCAATACAACCTATAAGGAAAACGGCTTTTTCATTATTAAGTCTTACACGGGTTGCCGTACCCACCGATACACTGTCAACCGTACGGGGAATATCTGCGATTTGCAGTGCCGACAATCTTAGCGACAACAACTCAAAATACCTTTTCAAAGATATTTTTAAATCGCCTGCAACCGCAACGGTTTGGTCAAGAGTGCCCATAAGCAAATTCCACAGTCTGATTTGCTCTTTTGCCTGTGCAATTTCACCGTCGGCTTTCAGCTTGTCAAACATTTGAGAAACAGCGTTTGTCACCTCAAGTTGTTCAAGCAAATTATATAACTTTTCGGTAATTTCTCTACCTGTTTTATCCTTGATGTCCTCTCTGAATTTTACAAGCGGTTCAACAAGATTTCTTACTTTTTCAGCCATTTCAAGCTGTTCTGTTTGAGTTTTTCTCATTTTTTCGGAAAAACCGTCGGGATTATTTTCAAACGGCTTTTTAAAAGCCGCTCCGTTAATATTCCACACATAAACATAGTTTTCAAAGGCTGATATTTCTTCATCGGAATTATTGCTGAGTCCTGTTTTTAAAATTGCAAGTAAATCTTCTTTTTGCCAACCATTCAAAACAGCATTGAAAATCGAGCATACATATCGAATAACGGGCTTAATATAAATATCAAAGCTCATATCCATAAAATACGGAATTTCGTATTTGTCAAACACAGTATTCAAAACACCCGCATACGGTGCAATATCTCTGCAAATTACGGCAATGTCGGAATACAAATACCCTTGCTCGATAATGAGTTTTTTAATCTGTTTTGCAACAAACTCACATTCTCCGTACACGGTATCGGCAGAAAAAGCAGTTATTGCATTTGTTTTTAACTCATATTTATTATTTTTGTTTTGATAAAAATTCTTTTCAAGAATTTTTAGTTCTTCACTCTCATTTCTGAAATTTTCTTCAAGTTTTATCGGCAATTTTATATCAATATTTTCTGCCTTTGCAATAGCTTTCAGACTTTTATATGTATCATTTGTGGTGCTGAAAAGGCTTTGTTGTTCATCTTCAAAAGGATTTAATGTAAGTGCGACAAAAACGCTTTCACACTGCATAAATAACAGTCTTAACACCTCAAGCTGTTGTTTTGAAAATCCGCTGAAAGAATCTACAGCAAGTGTAAAACCGTCAAAAATATTTTTCTCTTTTAAAATTTCCGCTGCTCTTGTAAGATTATCAAGTGGGTCTATATAACTTTGTTCAACAATAGCGTCAAAAGTGTCTATTATTAACGCAGTTTCCCTTAGTTTGGTTTTCAATGTTTTATCATCAACCAAAGCCGATACATTTCTTAACATCTCGGTAGAAATCTTCGCCTTTTTACATTCCTTAAGCGCAGAAAGCATTGCCTCAATCACACTCTTTTTACCGCTGCTGTTTGCAAACATTTCAAGGCTTGTGTCAAGCTGTTCGAGTGCAAGGCTCATAATTACCGCTCTTGTGCTGTCATCTATAACATTTTTCTGTTCAAAATTAATCGTATCAAAAACATATCTGCAAAAGCGTGAAAAACCGAATACTTTTACATTCTGGCACTTTTTTGCGCCGAGCCTGTCGAGAAACACTTTTTCTGTTTCAAAAGAACTCTGATCGGGAATAAGCATAATTATGCGATTTTCTCCCGATTTTGCAAGTTTTGTAAGCGTATTATACAGGTATTCCGTTTTGCCTGTACCGCTTTTTCCGAGTACAAATCTAAGCAAATCTATCCCCCGTTTCAGGTGTAGTAAATAAATTATACTACTATGATACCATAACAGGTGTGTCATTTAAAGGATATTACTCAAAAAAAGAAACTATTTTTTCAAATATCTCCACAACCTTAAACTTATATTGATAATCATTTCCTTTAACGATTTCCTGCTGATTTTCCGAAAAAGTTTTTTCCACCTTTTCATCCGTATCGACCGCAGATGATATACAAATTGACGGATACATTACACACCACCAATTATGTCCTTTACCGTCACCCACAGTAATTCTCAATGCATCATATATACCCGCAGGCATTGTATAATTATCATAATATCTTGTATTAAAATACATTTTTACAACTTGAGCGTTTACCTTATAATCATATCCGTTTTCATAAACAACATTTTGTGCAACGGTTTGCAAAGTTTTTAAATTTTCCATTGCAATGTTCTCTGCCTCATCACTGTCTGCGGCTTTATCAAAAAGCATATCGGTATATTCAAGCAAAGCGTCACGCACTTTCAGCTTTAATGCCTGATCCTCCGCACTGTCGGAATTTGCAAGAATATGCAGTCTGAACACTTCTTCGGAAATCTGTTCGCACTCTGCCTGAAACGGTATAACAGAGTAAATGACGGTAAGTACAAATGCAATACAAAATGATTTTATAAGTAATTTCATAAAAATAACCTGCCCTCTCTTTTTAAGGAGTATGGACAGGTTACTTTTAAAATATTCATCTGAATTATAAATTATTTTCTTCTCTGATTTCTTTTGTTGCTTTTACAAGATTTTTCAGACTTTGTACAGTTTCTTCATTACCTCTTGTTTTTAAACCGCAATCGGGATTAATCCACAATTTATTATAAGATACCTTGGAAAGCATTTTATTTATCGCCGATTTAATCTCCTCAACTGTAGGGATTCTCGGCGAATGTATGTCATATACACCCGGGCCAACCTCTGTACGGAATTTCTTTGCTTTGAGTACATCAAGAAGTGTAAGGTCAGAACGGCTTGCCTCGAAAGTAATAACATCGGCATCCATATTGTCAATATCCTCAATAATATCGGCAAATTCGCTGTAACACATATGAGTATGAATTTGAGTTTCAGATTTTACGCCGCTGTGTACAAGACGGAATGCTTTAATAGCCCAGTCAAGATATTCCTTGTTCCAATCGCATTTACGCAACGGTAATTTTTCTCTTAAAGCAGCTTCGTCAATCTGAATAATCTTAATTCCGCTTGCCTCAAGATCCAAAACTTCCTCACGAATTGCAAGAGCTATCTGGTATGCACTTTCTTTTAAAGAAATATCCTCTCTCGGGAAAGACCAGTTTAATATTGTAACAGGGCCTGTAAGCATACCCTTAACAGGCTTTTCTGTAAGACTTTGAGCATAAGTTGACCATTTAACAGTCATTGGTTTTGCTCTTGAAATATCACCCCATACAACAGGAGGTTTAACACATCTTGTACCGTATGACTGTACCCAGGCTTTCTCGGTAAAAATATATCCGTCAAGGCATTCACCGAAATACTCTACCATATCATTTCTTTCAAATTCACCGTGAACAAGTACATCAAGACCAATGTTTTCCTGAAGCTCAATACACTCCGCAATTTTTGACTTCATAAACTTTTCATAATCGGTTTCGGAAATATTTGCTTTTTTGTATGACGCTCTTGTCTGACGAACATCGGAAGTCTGCGGGAAAGAACCTATGGTTGTTGTAGGTAAAAGCGGTAATTTAAACTCTTCTTTCTGTATTTTTTCACGCTCCGAAAATACAGGCAATCTTGTAAAATCTTTTTCCGATAAAGCGTTTACCTTTTCTTTTAAATTTGTATTGCAGCCGCTTCTTTCTTCGGAAAACAGTTTGATGTTTGCTGTATATTCAGGTAAATTGCAATAATCCTCGGTTTCGATAATTTTTTTGATTTCATTTAATTCAACCAGCTTTTCGCTTGCATATGAAAAATGTTTTTTATATGTATCCGAAAGCTTAACTTCATTTTTAAGGGTATACGGAATATGAAGTAACGAACACGAAGTACTGATTACAGTATTAATTGATTTATTCTGTAAATTCTTTAATAACTCCACTGTCTTTTCATAGTTATTTCTCCAAATGTTTTTACCGTTTACCACACCTGCAAAAAGCACTTTGTCACACGGAAAACCGTTTTTCTCAATAAGTTCAAGTGTTTTTTTACCCTCAATAAAATCAAGACCTATTCCGTCAAAATCAAGAGCGCATATTTCTTTGTAGCAATCTCTTACATCGCCAAAATAAGTTTGCAAGCGGATTTTAAGACCGTTTTTATTCTCAAGAATCTTGGTGTACAATGAATTAAAGAACTCTATGTCCTCTCTGCTCATATCTTTTACAAGACAAGGTTCGTCAAGCTGCAACCATTCTGCGCCGAGAGTTACAAACTTACCGATAATCTGAATGTATGCATCTGTAATGTTGCCGAAAAAGTTTTCTTTGGTCTTTGTGCCGATATATCTTGCAAGCTCAAGGAAAGTATACGGACCGATTATTACAGGAGTAGTTTTTACTCCGTTATCCAATGCCTCGGTAAAAAGTTCAAAAGGTTTGTTATCGGATAATTTCAAAACCGTATTATCGTCAATTTCAGGTACCATATAATGATAGTTTGTATTAAACCATTTCTTCATTGCAAGAGCTTTAACATCTCCCTTTTCTCCCTGATAACCTCTTGCAGCCGCAAAATATTCGTCAAGCGGAGATAAACCGAGGTTTTTGTATCTGTCGGGAACAACATTCAAAAGAAAAGCCGTGTCGAGCATTCCGTCATAAAAAGAAAAATCGTTTGAGGGAATAAAATCAAGCCCGCTGTTCTTTTGTTCTGTAAGGTTTTCTGTTCTTAACTTTTTTGCTGTATCGAAAAGCTCTGACTGTGCAATTTCATTTCTAAAATATTTTTCACTCGCAAATTTAAGTTCACGAAGTTTACCTATTCTCGGATAACCGATTATCGAAGTTTTCATATTTATTTACAAATCCTTTCAAAGAAGTCTGTAAATATTATACAGCTAAAGTAAAAAAAGTGTTAATACTAAAAAAATAGCGTTAGATATAGTTTTAAACTATATCTAACGCTGCTTTTATAAATTATACGATTAACTTAATTTTCTGTTTTATAATCCATATACTTGCATTTTTAACAAAAAAGACTATAATACATATTGGAAAAATTTTTAGGAGAAATAGATTATGAAAAAGTTAAGAGGACAGATTTCGGAATCACGCCGACTTGCAATATTGCTTGCGGTATCAGGCGGATTTATGGACGCCTATACTTACACTTTTCGCGGTGAAGTATTTGCAAATGCACAGACGGGCAACATAATTTTGCTTGCAATCAATTTATCGGAAGGAAATTTTGAGAAAATGTTGCAGTACCTTTTTCCGGTAATTGCCTTTGCGTTCGGAATAATTATTGCGGAGGTAGTGCACCGCTTTTGCACGATTGACAATATCCTGCATTGGCGACAATACACCGTCTTGCTTGAATGTATTATTTTATTCTCTGTAGGATTTATATCCCAAGAATACAATATGATTGCGAACTCGCTTGTTTCGTTCGCCTGCGGTATACAGGTTGAAAGTTTCAGAAAAGTAAAGGGCAATGCTTCGGCAACCACAATGTGCATCGGCAACCTGCGTTCAGGTACACAAAATTTATTTAATTTTATTTTTAATAAAGATAAAGAATGTCTTAGAAAATCGCTTATATACTACGGAGTTATATTCTTCTTTGCTTTCGGAGCGGTTATTGAAAATGTTATAATCGGATTTTGGAAACAATATACAATCTGGTGCAGCTGCATATTGCTTTTTGTAGGTTTTCTTCTTATGTTTTTGCAAGCCGAAGAAGAGGATAAACAGACTTATAAGTTAAAATAGATTTTTGGGTTGTATTTTAAATGTTGGAATAACATTAATAAATTATGGTTTTGCTGATTGCTTTATCAAGCAATTATAAAAGTTTGGTCAACCTTTTTAAAGGTTGTGGGTGTGGGCAAAGCCCACAAATACTTTCCGCTTACGCAATCTAACAATAGCCAAACAGCTTGCTGTTTGGCGGCTTGAACACAACGGCGTTAGCCTTTAAATGTGAAAGCAAAAAGAAAAGACATTCACTATATAATGAAAAAAGTTAATGATTTCTTTTCTAAAAGGCTGTCGCCTGTTTTTTCAAACTCGGTGCAAGCACGCAAACAGCGTGGCTGTTTGCGCCTGATAAATTGTTATATCGGAAGATTTTTATGGGCGCTGCCCAAACCCGCAATTTTTGAAAAAATTGAGTAAACTTTTTTGTTTTTGGGAGGATAATTTAGCGTTAGCTAAATTTCAATCCCCCGACCGACACTCCGCTAAACCATAATTTACCCCGACTTTTGATAAAAAACAACAAAAATTAAGACAAAATAAAATAGCCTGATAATAATCAGACTATTTTGCAGCCTTCCTTTGTCGGATGGCAAAGGAAAACTTTATCATATTTTTCTTTTAATGCGTCAACGCACTTTTTAGCCTTGCGTTCGGAATTATAGACTGCAAAAACAGCCGAACCCGAACCCGACATACTTGCTCCAAGTGCTTTGCGCTTGTACATAATTCTTTTAATATCGTTCACTTCTTCAAGCTTTAATGCAAGCTCAAAATCATTGAATAAAGTAGATGTAATTCTGAACATATCACGGCTGAAAAGTGACTTTATCATTTCATCTGTATAAGGTGGGTGCGGATTTAACGCATCCACTTTTTTATATGCCTCGGCCGTGGAAACACTTACATTATCAGGTTTGCAGATAACAATATGCGATGCCAAAAAATTAGGCATTTTTTGAAGTTTTGTACCGATTCCCGTAGCATACTTTGTGCCGCCCACAAGGCAGAACGGAACATCCGCTCCTATTTTTTCAGCAATTTCATGCAATTCATCGGGCTTTAAAAATGCGTCAAACATCTTATTAAGTCCCATAAGAACAGCCGCACCGTCTGTACTTCCACCTGCAAGTCCCGCTTGAGTAGGAATAACTTTATCAATATCTATATGTACGCCCTGTCCTTCGTTACGGGTAGCAATAAAAAATCTTTCCGCCGCTTTGTAACAAATATTTTTTTCATCACAAGGGACGCCCTCATAATTACATGAAACGGTAATCTGACCGCTGTCATTATCGGTAACGGTAATTGTGTCATATAAATCAACACTTTGCATTATCGACAAAATATTGTGATAGCCGTCAGGTCGTTTGCCAGTGACATCAAGCGTAAGATTGATTTTTGCAGGTGCAAGAACCTTAATTTCCATTTTTCTGCTCCTCTATAAAGTCCCTGATACGCTGTAAAGCGGTTTTAAGATGGTTTAATGAATAAGAATAAGAAACTCTTACAAAACCCTCGCCGCATTCTCCAAAGGCTGTTCCCGGAACCACTGCGACATGCTTGTCCATAATAAGCTTTGTACAGAAGTCCTCTGAAGTCATACCTGTGCTCTTAATACAAGGAAATACATAAAATGCACCGTAAGGCTCAAAACAAGTAAGTCCCATTGCGTTGAATGAATCAACCACAAGGCGGCGGCGCATATCATATTCATTGCGCATATTTACAACATCAGGATCTCCGTTGCGCAAAGCCTCAATAGCCGCATACTGTGCGGTTGTAGGCGCTGACATAATGCCATACTGATGCAGTTTTGTCATTTGTGCAATAATCGGAACAGGACCTAAAGCGTAACCGAGTCGCCAGCCTGTCATTGCATAAGACTTTGAAAAGCCGTTAATAACAACAGTACGCTCATACATACCGTCAACGGAAGCAATGGAAATATGATTCTTTCCGCCGTATGTAAGCTCACTGTAAATTTCGTCCGAAAGCACAAACAAATCGTGCTTTTTAATTACCTCTGCAATAGCCTCAAGGTCAGCTTTCTCCATAATAGCGCCTGTTGGGTTATTAGGAAACGGCAAAACAACGAGCTTAGTTTTATCGGTAATTGCCTTTTCGAGGTCATCAGCTTTAAGTCTGAACTGATCCTCTGCCTTTGTATTAATTATAACTGCCTTACCGCCTGCCATATGAGTAAGCGGTTCGTAACAAACAAAAGACGGCTCGGGAATAATTACCTCGTCACCCTCTGAAACAAGACATCTGAAAGCAAGGTCAATAGCCTCACTGCCGCCAACTGTAACAAGCACCTGTGTTTTGCCTTCATATGATATATTAAAGCGTCTTGCATAATAATTGGCAATTTCTTCTCTAAGCTGTGCGAAACCACGGTTCGGTGAATACCAAGTCTTGCCGTTTTTAAGAGAATTTATACCCTCTTCACGGATATGCCACGGTGTCTGAAAATCAGGTTCACCGATACTCAAAGAGATAACATCGTCCATTTCGCTTGCAATATCAAAAAATTTACGAATACCCGACGGCTTTATTTCTTGTATAGAATTATTTAAAAATTTTGAATAGTCAATCACAGAATTAAACTCCTCTCATCCGACCCTTCAAAATCGATGAGATTCATTCCGCTGTCTTTGTAGCGACGCATAATGAAATGTGTGCCTGTTGAAAGCACTCCGTCGATTGTGGAGAGTTTTTTAGATACAAACATTGCGATATCCTGCATAGATTCGCCCTTAACTATCAGCGCAAAATCATATGTACCCGCCATAAGATACACAGAATCCACCTCGTCAAATGCCATACACATTTTCGCCATTTCGTCAAAGCCTGCATCCTTTTTAGGAGTAACCTTAAGCTCAATAAGTGCCTCAACATAGTTTTCCTTGGTATTCTCCCAGTTTACAACTGCCTGGTAGCCTTTGATAATGCCCTGAGTTTCGTATTCCTTTATTTGAGCCTTGATGTAATCTTCCGGCTCACCGAGCATTGTCGCTATCTCGGCTGTGGTAAAGCCTGAGTTTGTACTTAAAAGCTGTAGTAATCTATCCATAATAAATCCTCCCCTGTGAATTTATACTTTCCCCGACAAAAATCGGGTACTTAATAATTATACCGCCTGTCTGACGGGATTGTCAACTGTATTGAGCATATTTATACAAACCGCAACAGATATTGATAACAGTTCATTTGACGGCGAATACACATCGAGTTCATAACTTTCCGTACTCGAAAATACTCTCTTTTGCACTGCAATAACCGTATTGTCAACATCCTGTACGGAAAAACTTTTTTGCGCTATATTTCCGCAAATTTTCCAATTTACACCGGAGCAAATACAAACAAGTTCATTGCGGTTTACACCCATTAAAATGCGCATTTTTTTACCGCCTGCGTTTATATTGCAGGCAATAATGTTTGACACCGACAAGCATCTTATCTTAACAAAAATTTCGTCAGCACTGTGAATAATAATTTTTCGGCTTCGTTTGCTTTTTGAAAATTCCGCAAGATATTTTTCTATGCCCGTTTCGTCATAAATTTCAAAAGCGCCAAAATCCGCACAAACATCTCTTTTAATAAAATATTTCACAAAAAGCCCCCTTGAATTTCAGATTTACTGATTTTCAAGCTCATCAAGCCAAATTCTTACGCTTGCGTCACTTGGCATTCTCCAGTCCGAACGAGGAGAAAGCGTTACCGAGCCTACCTTTGGGCCGTCAGGCAAACAACTGCGCTTAAACTGTTGAGAGAAAAATCTCTTTAAAAATGTAACAAGCCATTTTTTTATTGTATCGTTATTGTACTTTCCCGCAAAGGAATGCTTTGCAAGATAATATATTTTTGACGGAGTAAATCCAAAACGCACAAAGTAATAAAGGAAAAAGTCGTGCAGTTCATACGGGCCTACAACATCTTCTGTTTTCTGAGCAATCTCGCCGTTTTTGTCGGGGGGCAAAAGCTCCGGACTTACCGGAGTATCGAGCACATCAAGCAAAACGGTTCTTAGCTCGCCGTCGCTTATTTCTGCCTCATACGCTGTAAGATAGCGCACAAGTGTTTTTGGAATAGACACATTAACCGCATACATACTCATATGGTCGCCGTTATAGGTAGCCCAGCCGAGCGCAAGCTCCGACAAATCGCCCGTACCGATTACAAGACCGCCGTACTTATTTGAAAGGTTCATCAGAATTTTAGTACGCTCTCTCGCCTGCGAATTTTCATAGGTAATGTCTGTTACACTTTCATCGTGCTTAATATCTATAAAATGCTGTCTTACCGCTGCGGTAATATTAATTTCTTCAAAAGAAACATTATAAGCCTCTGCAAGTTTTTCGGCATTTGATTTGGTACGCTTTGTTGTACCGAAACAAGGCATTGTTACAGTGTGAATATTTTTTCTGTCAATACCGAGCATATCAAAAGCGTGAACGCAAACAATAAGCGCAAGTGTACTGTCAAGACCGCCCGAAAGTCCGAGCACAACATTCTTAATTCCTGTATGAGCAAGTCTGGTTGCAAGTCCTGTTGCCTGCATTGTTATAATTTCCTTGCATCTTCTGCTAAGGTCATCTTTTGCCGACGGTACAAACGGAGTCTGTTCAAATTTTCTTGAGAGCTTTGTATCGGTAAGCGGCATATCAAAATAAATTATTCTGATATTTTCATTGTCGGAGCAGAATGTACTCATTCTTCTGCGCTCGCCCATAAGTTTTTGAACATCAATATCCGCATAAGTAATGCCTGTCGTAAAGCGCTCGCTTTCGCTCAACAAAGATGCGTTCTCACATATTATATTCTGTGCAGAATAAACTGTGTCTGTTGTGCTTTCCCCAAATCCTGAATCGGTATAAATGTATGCACAGCAAAGCTTGCCGCTCTGCATTCTCACAAGCGAGCGTCTGTATTCTGCTTTGCCGATGGTATCATCGGAGGTTGACGGATTGCAAATAACCGTTGCTCCCGATTTTGCAAGAGCTATTGACGGAGATTCCGCTACCCATAAATCTTCGCAAACCTCCACACCAATGGTAAAATCTGGCATATTTTTATTTTGGAACAAAACTTTATCGGTCAAAACAGTTTTCCGGCCTGCATACTCAATTTCAAAATCCGTATTTTTCCCGCTTGTATAATGTCTTGCCTCGTAAAATTCTGAATAATTCGGAATATTTGCCTTTGGCACAAGAGCGAGTAATTTGCCCTTAAAAATAACTGCCGCACAGTTGTAAAGAGCCTCCCTGAAAGCAACCGGAACGCCCACAACGGATATAATATCAAGATTTTTGGTTTCTTCAATTATTCTGTAAACCGAACTTTCTGCTGTTTTAAGAAGAGTTTGCTGTAAAAACAAATCGCTGCAAGTATAGCCGGTTATGCATAATTCGGGAAAATTCACAAGTGCGGCACCCTCAATATTTGCCTCTTTTATTTGCGCAATTATTGCGTCGGTATTCTTTTTACAATCAGATACTCTGATAATAGGTGTAGCCGCCGCAACCTTTACAAATCCGTATTTCATTTATATCAATTCCTTTTCAGAAAAATAAAAACCGCAGGTAAACATACCTACGGTTATTATAGCCTAAAAATTGTAATTATACAAGTATCAAAGCAGACTTCTGTGGAGTCTTTTTTGATGAAAAAGATAGCGTGTTTCAAGCATCGGTTCAAACTTAGCTATGTAACAGCTTGTGTAACCCATTATCAGCCAGAACCACATTACCATAAACGATATATCGTAAAGCAGTGCCTTTTCAAATAACGCATAGAAAAGATATGCGCTTAAAAATGCGAACATACACGGATAAGCGTCATTTTTAAAGGTCTTTTTTTGCAGGAATAAATGTTGTGCGGCGTGTTTTGCAAAGCGGAAACCGAATATACCGAAAATAACAAATCCGAGCACACCTGTAGATACAAGTATAGTTAAAAATCCGTTGTGCAAATCATTGTTATGGTAAGTATATTTTAAAGTGCCGTTTGCATATTCCTGACTGTAGAACACGATGTTTCCGTTACTTATTCCAAAGACAGGCGATATTTTGAACAAATCTAAAGATTCTCTATACAGCTTAAAACGACCGCTGTCAATATTGGAATTTTCGTGTTCAAATGTTATCGGCCCTTTGTCGGACGGCGCAACGGTTTTATTATTGTCGGAATCATTTTGCTTTGGCTGTTCATCGGTATCCGACTGCTCTTTTTCTGTAATTTCATCAAGTAAAGAATAAGTCTTTGCCGTAACAACAGCAAACCCCTGTTGACAGATTTCCCTGAACATAAGTGAAGAACCCACAAGAAAAGTTCCTACAAGTACAAGCGCCACTATTCTCATCGTGACTTTTGCGGGAGAAAGTCCGTCTTTTGTAGCAAAAAACTGATATACAATATAAACTATCATATATGCAAGAATAAGTACCATAGACGCATTTGAATCGCAAAGCAAAAGCGAAAACAAGCTTGTACACACACAGGCAACTATCCATATTTTGCTGACTTTCCTTTGATTAACCGCATTTTGAAAATCAGGTTTACACAGAATATGACAGCAAAAAATTGCTACACAGGAAACAAAACCAAGCAAATTAGGATTTATGTAAATACCCGTAAATCTGTTTTCGTATATTGTAAACTTAATCCAGTACCATTCAAACCTTATGTTAAACATGAGGCAGAAAATACCGATGAAGTTTGCAATTGTAGTAATATACACAATACCTCTTGCCACGGTATAAAGCTCGTTTTTGAAATCAAAATCAGGTTCTGTGTGCATACCGTAAAATATAAAAAAGCATATCAGTATATGTAAAAACATTAACGCACTGTAGAAAATAGTATAAGTAAAGTTTAACAGCATGGTTAAAAGAGAAACCGCAAGGAATCCCCACACCCACAAGCCAAAGCGCAGTTTAAAAAATGTATTGTTTGTTTTTTGCTTATAATAGGTAAGCCATATGCCCCAGCAAAACAAAAATGCTACAAGAATATACGCAGGAATTTGTAAAAATGATACATTACAAAAAAACAGAGTAAAAATATAAACCTTTCTGTAACAAGAAAAGCTCTTTATTTTTTTCTTTAGCTCTTTCATTATACACCCCCTGTTACCTAAGTACCTCTTTAACTGTTTTAAACATAAGTTTTATGTCGGACAAAAAGCCGAAATTTTCAAGATACATAAGATTATACTTCATTTTTTCGGGTAAAATAGTTTCAACATAAACCTTATCCGCATCTTCGACATTTTGTAAAAGTTTTTCCTCGTCTTTATACATAATAGAAGCAAGCGAGGTTATTCCCGCAGGCATAAGCAAGGTTGCATTGTATTCGTCTTTGTACATATCCACATACTTCTGTACTTCCGGACGAGTACCGACAAAGGTCATTGAGCCTGCAAGTACATTAAAAATCTGCGGGAGTTCGTCAAGACGATATTTTCTTAAGATTCTGCCCACCTTAGTTACTCTGGCATCTCCGCTTGTTGTTACAAGTGTGCCGATACGGTCGGCATTTTGCACCATAGTACGAAATTTAAAAATCTTAAATACCCTGCCATAAGAAGTAACTCTCTCCTGCCTGTAAAAAACGGGGCCTTTCGAGGTTGCTTTAACTATTACGGCAATAACCGCAATCGGTATTATAAGAATAACCAGAATAATAAGGGAGAATATAATATCCGTAATCCTTTTTAATACAAGAGAAAAAGACTTTTTGGCAATAATATCGTAATAATGCTTTACCTCATCATTTTGAAACTTAGGAGGTAATTTTTCAAAAGCTCTCATAGTTCCACCCTTCATTAGAGTAATTTTGCCGTAAAATTAAAATATCGCTTATATAAACACAATAATCTGTTTAAAGACAGCATTATTTAGCATTATATATCTTTTGAAAAGTTTTTTCAAGCGTAATTATAGCTATGATAATACAAATAAGTTTGATTTTAACTGAACACTTTTTACATACAGTAAAAATCGGCGACTGAGAAGTCGCCGGTTTTTAGGTAATTTTATGGAGTACTCAAGCACATTGAAAGGAAGTTATTGTTTAATATATCTATAATATATCATACTAATTGTAATTTATCAATACTTTTATCAATATTTATGCAAAAAAAATATATATTTTAATTAAATACGAATAATGCTTGACTAATCGCTTAAAAAATTGTAAAATAATCTTGAACAATTAAAACAGCAATGGGTAATTATTTTTTATAATTCTTTTTAATTTGGTTTTATAATATAAATGCTGTTTTTATTTGCTAAGTGCAAACGAAAGGATATATTTTTATGGATAACGAATTTAATGTAGATCTTATTACTTTAATCAGTGATGAGGGCGAAGAAATAGAATTTGAAATTCTTGATATTATTGAAAATGAAGAAGGTAAGTTCTATGTACTCTTCCCTTACTATGAGAACCCGGCAGACGCTGTAAACGATCCCGGCGAATACTATATTATGGAAGTATTTGAAAAAGACGGTGAAGAAGAGCTTGCCGAAATCGAAGACGATGAAAAGCTCGACAGAATCGCTGCTATTTTTGAAGAAAACTATTACAATGATGACGAGGAAGACGAAGAAGAGTAATTTTTCTCTTTCTGTCATATAATATCAGTAATGGCAATTTGACAAATTCCCTGCCTGATGCGTGAATGATTTTAAAATAACCCTACAACTCTTAAATCGGGAGCCCGGCTCTTTAATCGGTGTGCAGACCTCCCGCTTTGGCGGAAGAAGGAAGCCTAATGTTTAAAGGAGAGCACCCACCTGCTTTCTCGTAGGCAGGTTATTATAAAAATCATACGGTCAGGCGGGGTTATTTTGTTTTTTTATTTAATATTATTACATATTAAAAGCAGACTTTGCCTGCATTTGTGCCTATAAGGCCTTTGCGGGCTGCGTTTATATTATTAAAAAAATAAATTTCAGGTGATTATAAATGAATATTTCTGTTTTGGGTTGCGGTCGCTGGGGCAGCTGCATTGCCTGGTATCTTGATAAGATAGGCAACAATGTAATTTCCTGCGGACTTGCCGACGCTCCCGAATTTATACAGTTAAGCACAACACATAAAAACGACTACCTTACTTTTCCCGAATCAATAGAGGTTACTTCTGACCTTGCAAAGGCGGTCAATCACGCAGAAGTAATTGTTATTTCTATTTCATCTCAACATTTGCGTTCATATATGCAGCGCATCGCTCAAAATAATCTTGACGGCAAAACCATTGTGCTTTGTATGAAAGGTGTTGAGGCAGCAACGGGTCAAAGACTCAGCCAAGTTGTCGGCGACTTTGTTGACGAAGAAAAAACACCTATTGCCGTATGGGTAGGCCCGGGACATCCGCAAGATTATGTAAAGGGTATTCCAAACTGTATGGTAATCGACAGCAAAAATCACGAAATAAAAGAAAAGCTTGTAAACAGTTTTTCAAGCTCACTCATAAGATTTTATGTCGGCACAGACCTTATCGGAAGCGAAATCGGTGCGGCCGCTAAAAATGTTATCGGCATTGCCGCAGGTATGCTTGACGGCTTTGGCTATGCGTCATTAAAAGGTGCGCTTATGGCAAGAGGCACACGAGAGATTGCAAGACTTATAAAAGCTCTCGGCGGCAATGAAATGAGCGCCTACGGACTTTGTCATCTCGGCGACTATGAGGCAACTTTATTCTCAAAATGGAGTCATAACCGCAGTTACGGTGAAAATTATGTAAAGGGCATTAAATTTGAAAAACTTGCCGAGGGTGTTATGACATCAAAAGCATTGTGCAAACTCGGCAAAGAAAATAATGTTGAGCTTCCGATTGTCGAAAGCGTTTACAGCGTTTTGTTTGACAATGTAGACCCTAAAGACGCACTCGGAAAGCTCTTTATGCGCTCTGTAAAAAAAGAATTTTAACAGGAAGGTGCAAAAATGAGCAATAACCCAACTAATCAAGAAAAAAACAAAGAGCCTAAGCAAAAGGCTCAAACCACGGTTAAAACTGCTGTTGCAAAGCATTGCCTTACCGAAAGCATAGCGGTGAATATAATATGCGGACTGCTGTTTTTAGTTTTTGGCTACATTGCAATAATGAGTATATTTCAGACCTGCGTTATTGACCCTGCAAACTACAGCTCCGAAGTTATTTTGTTTCAAGACGATTTATTTGTAATAAATATATTCTGCCTTGTGATATTTACAGCTTTGCTTTTTAAGATTAATAAGCATACCGCATTTTTCGCCAAAGTAAATATGAAATTTATGGAGGCAGGCTTGTTTGCTTTTTCTGCAATCATCGGACTTGTATGGATATTCTCTGTACAATCAATTCCTGCGGCAGACAGTTACAATATTTACGAAACCGCCTCTCAAACGGCACAAGGCAATTATGCATTTTTACATAACGGTTCCGATTTTTATAACAAGGATTTCTACGGCGGATTTTCATACTACAATTGTTATCCGTTCCAACTCGGCTTTGTGCTTATAAGCGAAATCGTTTACAGAATTTTCGGTACAGACAGCACAATGCCTATACAAGTTATAAATGTACTTTGCGTTGCGGCGGCATATCTTGGCATTGCAAAAATCACAAAGCAGATTTTCGGCAGAAACAAAATTGAATTTATAGTAATTCTTGCACTTGCCGGCTGTATTCAGCCTGTACTTTTCTGCACATTCGTATACGGCAACATAATCGGTATGTGCTGTGCAATATGGGCGTCACACTTCCTAATCAAATATTTCCAAACCGATAAATATCTTGTGCTTATCCCTTGCGGAGTTCTGCTCGTTGTATCGGCACTTGCAAAGTACAACAACTTAATTTACCTTGTTGCCTTTGTAATTATGCTTATCATTCACACCGTAAAGGCTAAAAAATGGCAGAGTATCGCATTTGCACTTGCTCTCTGTATTGCCGTTGTCGGTACAAGTAATCTTGTAATCAAAAGCTACGCATCAAGAGCAAACACCGAACTTAAGGGCGGTGTTTCACAGGTACTTTATCTTGATATGGGACTTAACGAATCCTATATGGCTCCCGGTTGGTACAACAATATCGCACTAAGTCTTTATACAAGCAACAATTGTGATATTGATGCCGCAGAATCGCAAGCATGGTCAGATATTAACAGCCGTCTTAATAAAATGAAAAACGATTCCGAATATGCAATTAATTTCTTTGGCAACAAAATTTTAAGTCAGTGGAATGAACCGTCATACGAAAGCATTTGGGTAAGCAAGGTTAAAGGACACGATGTTGATGTACAGGAGGGTCTTGGCAAGGCTGTTTATGACGGCAGTACAGGACAGTTCCTTGAATTGTACTTTAACTTCTATATGATGGCAGTGTTTATACTCTTTACACTCGGCATTTACTTTATGTTCCTGTATAAAAAGACAAACATTTCTACGGTATTGTTGCCGCTTGTATTGCTCGGAGGATTCGGCTATCACTTGCTTTTCGAAGGAAAATCGCAGTATATACTGACATACATTGTTCTTCTCCTCCCCTATGCCTCATATGCGCTCTGCACAATTCTTGAAAGCGAATATACAGGCATAAAGAAAGTAATAAACAGCTTAAAAGAAATCCCCGACAAACAACCGAAAGGCTTTAAAGATACCAAACTTTACGGCAAAATCTTCAAAAGAAAATCTAAATAATACGAAAAAAATGCAGTCGGTTTTGACTGCATTTTTTGTTATACAAAAAGCCTGCGAAAATCGCAGGCTTTCAATGTTATATAAATATTCTGTTACCGAATTATAATTACATAAGACTCTTATAAAGTTCGGCAATTTCTTCTACGCTGGTATCTCTTGGGTTGCCGGGACGGCAAGCGTCATCATATGCCGACTGTGCAAGGAACGGTACATCTTCAGGTTTGACAATTTCTTTTAAATTCGCAGGAATACCTACATCTTGAGAAAGTTTTTTAACTGCGTCAACTGCTGCCTTGCGGTATTCATCAACAGTCATATTCTCTGTACCATCTACACCCATTGCGGCGGCAATGTATTTGTACTTATCACCTGTGGCAGGAGCGTTATACTCCATAACTGTCGGAAGAATAATGGCATTTGCAACACCGTGCGGTGTGTCGTACAAAGCGCCGAGCGGATGAGCCATTGAGTGAACTATACCAAGTCCGACATTTGAGAATCCCATACCTGCAACATACTGACCGAGAGCCATTCCCTCTCTGCCCTCCGGTGTGTTATCTACTGCGCCACGCAAAGACTTTGAAATAATTTCAATTGCCTTTAAATGGAACATATCGGAAAGTGCCCATGCGCCCTTTGTTATGTAGCCCTCAATTGCGTGCGTAAGTGCGTCCATACCTGTTGCGGCGGTAAGACCTTTTGGCATAGTTGACATCATATCAGGGTCAACTACTGCAACTACAGGAATATCGTGAACATCTACGCATACCATTTTTCTGTTCTTTTCAACATCTGTAATTACATAGTTAATTGTAACTTCAGCGGCTGTACCTGCCGTTGTCGGAACTGCGATAATCGGCACAGCTTTGTTCTTTGTGGGTGCAACACCCTCAAGCGAGCGAACATCCGCAAATTCTGGATTATTAATAATTATGCCGACTGCCTTTGCCGTATCCATTGAAGAACCGCCGCCGATTGCAACAATACAATCTGCTCCGCTCTCTTTAAATACTTCAACACCGTGCTGAACATTCTGTATGGTAGGATTAGGTTTGATGTCTGAATATAAAGTATATTCAATGCCCGCATTTTCAAGCACATCCGTAACTTTTTTTGTAACTCCGAATTTTACAAGGTCGGGGTCAGACGCTACAAGCACCTTCTTAAAACCTCTTCCCTTAATTTCTTCAGGGATAGAATTGATTGCACCTGCGCCATGATAAGAAGTTTCGTTTAATACAAATCTATTCATATATTTTTCATCCTTTGCTAAAAATTTTTGTAGCTTTATTATATAACATATTTACTAAAAAATCAAGATTGTTATATAAATTCTATTATTTTTATCTTAAAAAGCTAATAGACTTGTACTTTATAAAAATAATGCTATAATAAGTATAGATGATAATTTAGGAGTTGATATATATGTCAGTTGATATTTATTCTCAAGCAAAACAGGCTTGCGAAGAGCTTTGTAATGTTGCCAAACTTAAGGAAGGCAGTATAGTTGTAGTCGGCTGTTCTTCAAGTGAAGTTGCCGGAGGAACTATTGGCAAAAACTCTAATCTTGAGGTTGCCGAGCAGGTTTTCAAGGGTATTTATGAAGTGCTTAGCGAAAAGAAAATCTATCTTGCCGCTCAATGCTGCGAACATCTGAACCGTGCAATCATTGTAGAGCGTGATGCCGTTCCGTATGCGGAAATTGTAAATGTTGTTCCGCAACCAAAGGCAGGCGGTTCTTTTGCCACAACAGCATATAAAACATTTAAAAATCCTGTTGCTCTTGAAGAAATCAAGGCTGACGCAGGACTTGACATTGGCGGTACATTAATAGGTATGCACCTTAAAAAAGTAGCTGTTCCCGTAAGACTGAGCCTTGATCACATTGGCAACGCTATTTTACTTGCCGCAAGAACCAGACCGAAATTTATCGGCGGCTGCAGAGCGGTTTATGATGAAAATATGTAAATAATAACAAACAAAAAAGGCTCTATAATAAATGTTGGGGTAACAATAATAAATTATGGTTTAACTCACAGTTTAGCCAAGCAATTATAAAAGTTTGGTCAACCTTTTCAAAGGTCGTGGGTGTGGGTAAAGCCCACAAATACTTTTTGCTAACGCAATTTTCGGATAGCCTAACAGTTTGCTGTTAGGCGGCTTGAATACAACGGCGTTAGCCCTTAAATGCGATAGCAACAAGAAAGCCATTCGATATATAATGAAAAGTTAATTATTTTTTATAAAGGACTGTCGCCTGTTTTGTCAAACTAAGTGCAAGCACGCAAACAGCGTGGCTGTTTGCGCCCGAAGAATTGTTATATCGGAAGATTTTTATGGGCGCTGCCCAAACCCGCAATTTTTGAAAAATTGAGTAAACTTTTTTGTTTTTGGGAGGATAATTTAGCGTTAGCTAAATTTCAATGCCCGACCGACACTCCACTAAACCATAATTTACCTCAACTTTTGACAAAAAATCACAAAAAATAAGCACGATGCGTTTAATGCACCGTGCTTTTGTTTACCACTCAGTAACTTCTTTAATAAATATTTTATCTTTATATCTTCCGTTTTTATTAGCCTTGGCAAGTCTTAATCTGTCAAGTTCACCGTCTGTCATACCTCTTGCATTGGCAATGGCATAAACAACTTCAAGAATATCGGCAAGCGCCTCGGTATTTTTATCAATCTGATACTCTGTACACTCCTCTGAAAGCTTTAATTCAAGCATTTCAAGGTATCTTTCGTCAGAAAGAATTTCGGTTTCACACATCTGACCGTTTTCTTCAATGATCTTCGGAATTTTATCTCTCACAAGTTTATTATACTTCTTAATCATATACCACACCTCTTATCCGTTGAAAATCATATTAATATGTAATTATTATACACAACAGCAACAAAAAAGTCAATAAAAGGAGTATTTTGCAATACCCCAACTATTTAATTATACCACAATGCAAAATGCACTTCAATAGATTTTGATAAAATAAAAATATAAATATTTTTAATATTTATATTGACAACGGTTGATTTATTCTGTATAATATAGACAAAGAAAAGGAACAAAAGGAGGTTTCTAATATGAAAGTAAAAGTCCATTACATAAGATATATCAGAGATTTCATGCGGAGCCTTCCCCCAAACAAACAATAACCTGATACATTAGAAAAGGTTATAATATCTCGTTTGTTTGTCGGGCAGCTGATAATTTCAATGTTATTAAACATATTATTAATTTAAATCAGACAAGGTTTCCGATTACTACCAATCAAACAATTGCATTCAAAGCGTACGAATACAAAAAAGAACTTCATATTTTTTATATAGATTGTCTGCGAAAGTAGTTGTTAGGTTATTATTCGTAAAAATGAGCTTTTGAGTAATCACAATTCTAAGGTAATCAGGTTTATCCGAGATTATGATTACAACTTAATATAATTTAAAATTTTGTTAATGGTGGTCGTACCAATGTACAGATAAAATTTATCTAATAAAAATCTAAAGATTGGAGATAAGACCGATGTACGAGGAAGTTTATATTTAGATATACTATAGTATAGGAGATAATTCCGATGTAAACTTTAACGATTTCTAAATTATACATAATTGGAGATGAGTCCGAAATTTAGTTTATAAAAAGCCGATAACATAAGTATTGTTACCGGGTAATGATGATAATAAATTAAAAATTCAATAAAAGCAATACCTACCGACAGAGAATACTCTGTCGGTAGATTTTTGTTTTGCAGCTTTATTAAGTTGCGTAAACTATAATAGTAATTTAGACAAACTTTTAGATAACAAAAAAACAGAGCAGCTATAAAAACTACTCTGTTATGGCTCCCCCAACTGGGCTCGAACCAGTGACATCATGGTTAACAGTCATGCGCTCTCGACTGTGTATATTCATATACCTGTCTACGGCAATAGCTAAACCTTTTATATTCTTATTGTAATCTGCTTTATAATTAAATTATATCAAAAACTGCTCATACGAAGAGTCCATAAGGATTTGTACTGAGTATCCCTTGCCCACCAAAATTTCTTTGAACAATTTACAGATTATCATTCTCTGTCTTTCGGCAGGTGCGTTATCAAACTCGTCAGCCCAGCTTACAAATTCTTCATAGTAGTAATCAATCTTACTCATATCGGTTTCTTTGTCATTGAGCTGATTCTGCTTTTCAGCTATTCGCTGAACATTGTCTGCGATTTTACCCTTTGTAGTTTCAATAGCCATTGAAAGAACATCGGGAGTGAATTTGCTGTCGCCCAACAATGAATTTGCAATTTCCTCTGTAAGTTCACCGAGCTTTCTTTTCAGAGTTTCGGTTTCCTTATTCAGCCTTTTGATTTCAGCCTTAATTTGCGAGATTTGTGTTCTGTACTTTTTCTCAATGGCTGCGTCCTTTGGCGTAGCCTTGATTTTGTCAAAGCATTTATGCAAAGCGTCGAGTACGATTTCATCTACCTTTGTGGCTGAATATACCGACTGTCCGTCACACTCGTTGCGTTTCATTGCTTTGCCTGAGCAAAGGTAGCGGAATCTTCTGCCACCGTCATGAGTTGTGCCGTCTTTTGTTGTATATCTGTCTACAAAGCTGTTGGCACATAATTTCTTGCCACAGTGGGCACAATAAATGTTACCCCAAAGCATTGTTGAAGGTTTAGCTGTTCGGGCAAGCTGAGTTTTCTTCTCGTTAGTGTACTTTCTCTGTTCAAGAATTTTCTGCGCTTCATCAAAGACTGCGTCATCAATTATCTGCAATTCTTTGACTCTTTTCGAGGTGACTCCGCCTCGGTTATAGTAACCGCAGTAGATTGGATTTTGCAAAATTCTCTTAATTGTATTCGACTGAAATTTTGCACCGTTATGCGTAAGCATTTTTCGGTCATTAACATTCTGTGCCATTACATATGAGCCGTAGCCATCCTTGACAGTTTTCTCGAAAATAGTAATTACCATTTCCTTTTCTATAGGATCGATCTCAAGAGTCAGAAGTTCCTTTCCCCTCTTATTGACCACACCGCTTTTAACAAGCCTATATCCGAAAGGAGCACATCCGCCTGTGTAAATTCCATCTTCTACAAGTTGATGGAGGCGAGTTTTTACACGCATTGATGTTTTCTGACTTTCACCGTTTGCCTGCCAGAAGCGTATGTAATTCATCAGCTTGTCAACATGGCTGTCCATTCTCTGTTCGCCCTCATTGACGCTCCATACTTCTATGCCGTGCTGAATGAACCACTCTACAACGAACGGGGTTTCGTTATCGATTCGTCCGATTCTGTCAAACATAAATACAAGAAGTATGTCAAACTCTTTATTTTCCGCCGCTGTCTTTAACTCCTGAACGGCATCTCTGTCATTTGCCGAAACCTTGAAGCCCGAAACACCTTTCTCCTGAAACTCTTTCTTGATTACCCAGCCGGGCTGATGTTCGGCAAATTCTCGGCAGGACTGTTTCTGCATTGGTATGTCGTTTTTATCAACCTGACCTTTAGTTGATACTCTGTATAAGCAGTAAACTGTTTTCATTGTTTTTTCTTGCGTCGGTTTTGTAGCAATCATTTTAACCTCTCTTTCTCATTAGCACCGACACTATTCTTAGTCTGAGTTGAGATTTCTCTCTGATTACATTATACCATTATATAATGTAATATCCAGACCAATGTCGGTGAAATGCGAAGATAATTTGCGAAAAAGCCTTGCAAGTTTTTATACTCGCAAGGCTGTTATTTTTATTATGAAACAAATCTTTTGCACACTCTGTTCTCATATGCATCAATCAGAAGTTCCTCTACCTGTTTCAATGCATTGGAGTCGCTTTGCTTCAAGAAAAAGATTTTTGCGTTATGTCCTTCCAATTCAATGATATGTTCCTTGTCAACATAATCCCTGTTTTCCATTCTTTCAATCATTTACATCGTCCTTTCTGTTTTCAAGTTCATTCAATTTTTTCATATCTTCATCTGCACTTGAAGCAGCATTGCAAAGACACAGTAATGCAACTCCGATAAATGCACCGACAAACAGTCCTATAATAAAACCAATCATTTTTTGCACCTCCTGTTTTCAACACAGCCTAAACTGATAAGTAAGCCTTTATCTATTTTGTTCAAAGATGTTCGGGTTATCTCCCCTATCTTTTCTTTTAATCTGCTTTTATCTATTGTTCTTAACTGTTCAAGTAAAGCAATTGATTTCTTCGGCAGACCTGCACCTTTAACCTTTATATGAGTCGGTAGCGCTTTCTTTCTCTTGCGGGCAGTAACAGGAACTATTATTGTTGTCGGGCTGTAAAGATTGCCTGTATTGTTCTGAACAATAATGACAGGCCGGCAACCGCCCTGTTCACATCCTATAATCGGATTAAGGTCAGCATAGTAGACCTCTCCTTTTTTCACTATCAAAATTATTACCTCCTATAGATATGTAAAGACAGCAAGTACCTTTTAAACACTTGCGGTCCTATCAACCGTTTTTAGCAATCATATGCTTATCTTCTTAACTCATTGGCGAGTATGAATTAATTTTCAAAGCAACTTTTTCAAATTAAAGTAAAAGTTCAAACCTTTACCTTTTGGTTGGTATTTATCCTCAATATCCCCCAACCGGGAACACATCAGACGGTCAACGCATATTGACCTCATTGGAATTTCACCACCGTGAGGATCTCCCACAGCCGCCATCTTTGGTTGCGACGGTTTTATCACGCTCGACTTTTGACTTGACGGAAGTATCATTATCCCCTCTGCCGGTCATCGCCGTCATTGAATATGCCTTTCAATGTCTGAGTCCTGAAGATATATAAAATATGTTCGCTCATGTGGCTTGTCCGTACCGAACAGCAGAAGGAAAGTATCTGATGTGCTGATATTTTATTTTCAAAGAGCAATGCCTGTCCTCTGAAAAAAGAAAAACAGGCGAAAGAGAATTAACCCTTTCACCTGTTTCCTCACTTAAAGGCGTTTCGACAAGCCTATTTTTGAAAAAATTTTAATTTCAGCGATTTCAACAAAACTTTACGTAGTTTTTTATGTAAAATCATCATCGTTAAGTATCTTTTCCTTTAACTTTTCTCTTGCTTGCCTGATGCTCAATGATACTGCTTGTTTTGTGCACCCTTGCATTTCTGCGATTTCGGGACAAGACAACCTTTCCCAGTAGAACAGCATAACTCTTTCTCTCTGTAACGGTGTCAAGCAAAGCAGCATTTTCTTCAGCTGTCCGTTTCTCATTTTAGAAATCATAATATCTTCAAAGTGAACATCTTTAGATACTGTTTTCTTATGTAGAGTATTTTCTGACTGTTCTGAATGTTCAATATGTCTGTCAAACTCATTGAGCTCTCTGACATCATGTAATTCACTATCATCAAAAAAATTGAAAATGTCGTTATTTACTTCAATTTTCTGTTTAATACCCTGTCCGTCTTTGAAAGTAACATATAATTTTCCTTGTTCCTCAAAAATTGTATATGGATTATCCTTTGATTTTCTTCTTTTAGGACGATTTGCATCCATTTATTTTTTCCTCCTGTTCTGTCTGACTTTTTGTGTTCAAACTGAACAGGAGGTCCCCGAATAAAACAAATTTCGCAGTTATGGGCAAAAAAATAAAGCATCCGAATAAATCGAAATGCCTTAAAAAAAATATACGCTTCTTCAAGTGTAAATAAATATCTGAATGAATAGAAAATTGTCGAAAAATACCGCAATGCTTTGTAGCACTACGGTATATTGAAATAATTTTATTGATATTAGTTTAAATACTTTCTCCCTATTTTCTATCAGTATAATCACCATACGACAAATATTTCAAACAATCATAATAATAACATTGTAATATGAAATATACTGTCATATTTTAGGAGTAGTAAACACTTTATATTTTATTAATCCATAAGCTGATTAAAAATAAAACACCTTTAAATCGTCCAATCTCAGCAACATTGGTGAAAATCCGTAGGATGCACCTGCATCAATATCAATCCATGTATCGGTTACGACTGCTTTACCTTTGTATTCTTCTCCGTAATAAATTGTTGGTGTGTGTCCGAACACGGTTATAACATCATCAAAATATCTGTCATCAATTTTCGGTCTGTTCCATAAAAAATCATCGTTGGAATATTCCGAAAGCTTTTTATTTTTGTCAAAATTTCCAAGACCGCTGTGGGAAAGCAGAAAATCTTTTCCGCCGACACTGACTGTTTCATACAGCGGTGCTTCGTGAAGATACTCAAGAATATAATTTATTTCTTCGGGTATGATTGAATGCAGAGCGTTAATTGTCGGTCTTGCGCCGTTTTGTTCCCAGTTGAGGTATAAGTCCAGCTTACTGCCTGTGAGGTTGCTTATTGACTCCTCGGTAATTTCATCAAACAGGAACTCGCAGGAAAGCATCATTGCCTCGTGATTCCCCATAATTAACTCCATATTCGGCTGAGCCATCATCCACTTAAAGATTTTTATTCCGTCCTCTCCCCTGTCGATTACATCGCCAAGAACAAATAAAAAATCATCATTTGAAAATCCGACCTTGTTTAGCATATCTTTGATTTTTTCAAGCGGATATCCGTGTAAATCTGAAGTAACATAAATCATTTTAATTCCTCATTATATTAAGATTCTGTTTCTGATTGCTTTTCTGATAATTTCGATTAAAACATTCAGTCAAATATCATGTTGCAAATGATTCCAACTGCATCTGCTCAAGTAAATGTTTTAGTGCTCCGCCACAGGTATCGCCGAGAGTATTTATACTTTCATCGGATAAGTGAGTAAAATCATAAACACATTTCACCTGTTGCTTATATTCGCCGTTAAGAAAGGGAACAAGCAGTTTTGATGTAATCACCGCATCATATAAAGCATTATGCGCTTTCTTTGAATCAACTTCTATATCAAAATATTTAATAGCTTCATTTAAAGCCAGATGCTTGCGTCTGTTTGAAATATTCATAAGCCTTGGGAATACTTTTTGAAAATCAAGCCATCTTTTCATATTTTCGGGGAAAGGTATTTCTTTAAATTCGCACTCGGTCTTGAGTTGAATCAAGTCGTTATCGCTCCAGCTGTAAAGGCGAATATCTGAACCGTCTCCTATCCAAGTTTCAAAATTCTTTAATGCAGTTTCGAACAATTCAGCATTCATTGCGGAGGAAGATTTAATACCTGTCAATTTGTTTATGTATGGAGTTACCTGATAATTAAACTCAGGTTTCACAAAGCAATCAAAGGTATCTACATTTCAAGGCGTTCATTGAGCTTTACTGCGCCGATTTCGATAATCTCCTGCTTTAAAATTCCATAGGCATTCTTATATTCTTTAGCTACGGGATTCATTTCCAAATCCAATACAATATGATACTTATACATTTTTAAACTTCCCTTCTACTAATTGAGTAATTGTCTTAGCAATTAAATCAATATCGTATCGCTCGCCGAATACGCTTGTGAAAAAGCCAATGTGTATTTTTATTTTATCATCATATAATCCTGTCTGAGTCACTTTAAGAAATTCACAAAATTTTCTGAGCCTTTCGAGTTTATTTACAGCTTCGACCTCAACCTCTTTGTCAACAAAAATACGAATAGCTAAGTGACGATTTTCAGCAAGTGTTTTTATGTAGTCAAAAAGTAAGAAATCTACGTCTTTTTCGGTACAATCTATTGATATAGTATCCCATTCTACCATATTGGTAAAGAGGTGAAGTTCATAATCGAAGCTTTTTCTGAATTTTTCATTATCTGCTTTGCTTGTAACCCGGTCAATATATTCAAATACCTGACTTGTTACATTACTACTGTTCGTCTTTTCTATCCTCATAATATAACCTCCTGAACATACTTATAAATTTATCTTATACTGATTTCGCCAGATAAGTCTGGTTATCACACCGAAGAGTATTTCTTCAACACTGAAAAAAACGCAATAAAGCATAGCACCGTACAGAATTTTATTAAACAAATTGTAATCTTCCAACGAGCCCAGGCTAAAGATTGCACATATCATATAGGAATTAACAGGAATCACCGTTACTGAAACAATCAAAAACATCCATATATTTTGTGTTTTCTTAAAGATCGGAACAGTACCGACTATTACGAAAGAAGATATTATCATAAGGACTGTTAAAAGAACCGACTGATAAAACACAAAAGCTACAGAAAACAGTAACGGAATCAAGGCAAACGCTATCTGGTAATATTTCTGGTAATATTTTTTTTGCTTTTTTTACAGGAACCATAAAACCGCCTCCGTAATCTCAATTATGTTTATAACTATAATTATTGGGATAGCAATTTTTACAACGCTTACTACATAACAAACAGCTACTGATAATTTCACCGTCAAGCCTTTACCGGCAAGTTTTCTTTTACGGACTTTGCTTTTCCTTATCATTTTAGCTTTATCAGACAAGTTATCAATTCCAAGCAGTTCTTCTATTATTGCCATTCCATCCAAGCCGTCAACCAGAAGCAAATTGAACAGAGCTAAAACAACATTAATAACAGCAATTCCCCAAAAGATTCCGCTGAGCATTTCCGAACAGGATACCAAAAATAAAGAAATTCCTGCCAGCAAAAAATTTGACTCTATTCCTGCCGCATTTACCTGAACTCTATGCACTCGTCTTTTAATATCTGATGTATCTATTAGAGTATATGCTCCGGGAAAAAGGCACTTAAAGAAAACGCCTAATTCAAATACTCTTCCGCCGTATGCAAGGCAAGCAAACATATGACTGAATTCATGAAAAATCGCTCCTATAATCAAACCTAAGATGTCACCGATAATCATATATTCTTTTTTTATCTGCATATGGCTGTTAAAAAAGCAGAAAATTGATATAACTAACACAGGCAACCACGAATAAATTAAAAACTGATTGATAATAAAAGCAACAGCACGAAAAGCAGTTGTTGTGCGCGGAATCCAGCAAGAAAGATAAATTTCTGCGAAATCACTCAACAGGATTCTGCGGTTTCTGAGCAAATCCATATCATCAAGTTCGTTCAGAAGCTCATCAACGTTTTCGTCAGACAAGCCTCTGTCGATTTCATAGGGATTCGTTTTACCGTCAAGCCTGCTTGCAAACCAAGCCATGTAACAGTCAAGCGTATAGCTGTCTTTGGCAAGTCTGTCTATGAAAACAACCCTGTCTTTATTCACTATTTTAACATCAATCCAGTTAACAAGCATTGGATAAGTCATAAAAATTTCCTTTCCATCTACACTATTCGTAATTCTTTGTATGTACAGCTATATTTAGCACTATTCTTTATTTCTTATAATCAAGCAAAAAGAGATACCGGGTTCACTTTCGGTATCTCTATATTACTACTAAAAAATATTTAGTTTTGAAAAGGGGGAATTTTATATGTATTTCAAGTTTCTATCACCAGGTCTATATAACTGCCGTTTCCCGCAAAAAATTGTATTTGTCTTCAAAACACAATTTATGTAAAAGCAATCAATTATTAAAGCAGCATAATATCTTTATACTCTTATTAATAAATGCAAAATTATAATAAGGAAATATTAATACACAACTCAAACGGCTCACAGTCTGATAATAATTCAATGGTTTTATGATTTTTATCAACTTTACAGCCGATAATATTTCCGTGATGCTTATATGCCGTAACTATCTCCATATTAATTTTATCAAAAACAATAACAGAATTGAGAAGCTTGCATATCAAAACAAGGTATCGTTCATCACCTGATTCTGTCAATACGCTGCTCAAATCATTTTTCTCGCGGAGAAACGAGGCCAGATTTGATTTATCTCTTTGTTGTTCAATATGAAGACTTTCAGAAAAATCATTATTACAGGAATCAAACTGCTTTAATCCATTTTCACAAAGGAAAAACAGTCCGTCTTTAAACAAAATAGTGTCTTTTTTGCCGTAATAAAATCTGTTATGAACAAAGCTTTTTGATAAATAACCGTAATTAAAATTGATTTCAAACAAACGCAAAATTTTAGGAGAATCATCTTCCTCATATACCTGATAAACACCAAAATAATCATTAGCATCAAAATCCAGCTTGTCCGGAATTTGCTTACGACAACTTGCGCTATTCACACATAAATCATAAATATATTCGGTATTATTACATAATATTAACACAAGCTGTTTTGAGTCAGCTGTAAAATATACCTTGTTAACGGGTCTATAGGCTGTGTTTAGTTTAATTATACATTTACCGTTATCTGCATTTATTACAAAAACAGTGCTGTTCATATGAATCAACAAATATTTTGAGTCAGGAGAAAATTCAAGCTTAAGAATGTTATTGTTCAGCGCAAGCTTCAGCTTGTCAATTACTAATTTCTGCTCTTTATTCTCATCGAACACAACTATTGTATCTTTACTTTCATAGGCAACCGCACACTTGCCGTCATTAGCCCATACAATAAGTGTTGCATATATCTTACCTTTTTCAAAAAAAGCATTACTAATACTTTTAAGCTTTGAAAGCATATCAAAAACACTATAGCTATAAGCATATCTATGAAACACAAAAAAATATTTTATCAAAGGCAATAATCCGTTTAATGCTTTTGTAACCCTTTTCATTGCCGAACGTGTCGTATTAAAAAGGTTTCTCTTATATATATAGCACTTTAATTTCTCATTATTATTAAAATCATCAATACATACATTGTATAATCCAGTATATGCTAACACTGAAAGTGTTTCACCGATTTTAGCCCATGATACACTATTTATGTTTGCAATTTCATAATAACTAATAAAATAATTATTAAAGTCTATAAGCAGTAAAAGATTGTCATATACAAGCACTAAATATGGATTTGCATAAAGTATATCTTGCATTCTCACTTGAACAGGTGGATTAAAATAAACACGTTTACGCTCCTTATAATCGCAAATTTCAAATCTTGTATTTTGATTACTAATCAGGAGCCACTTATTGTCATTAATCTGTTCCAATACTCTTTTAGATTTTTTGCCGGAATAATCAAAATATAGATGCTTTGACGGTAACGAAACTTTTTTCTCAAGCTCGCCCGTTTCTGCATCATAAATATTAAAGCTGAAGGAATTATGATAAACCGTTAAGTATAAGCCATCATTACAAAGGTTAAATACAAGTCCCTCACAAACTTTGAAATTTATATTGAATAATTCATAACCGGAGCTTATTGAATAGGCACATAAACCTGTTTTCTTTACATAATATAATATATGTTTTTTTGCACAATATCTTATTGTAGAACAAACATTAGAGCCTTCTAATTCACCAACGAAATTATATTCGGACTGATTAATCCTATATATTAGAATCACTCCGTTCTCAATTATTACAGCAATCTCATCTTTTCCTAACCATAACACTGACTTTACTGTGCTGTAATTCTTTATTTGTTCAATATAAATACGGAATATTTCCAGATTGTTTTTAGACTCACATATGCAGATATAAGGAACAGAAACAACAGCGTACATTTCTGAATCATCTGACCATGCAATTATAGAATTTGTAGAATACGGAAAAATAATATTGTTATCTTTTAAGTCACTTTGCATATCCTGAAAAATAACAGGAATATGATCCGAAATAATTTCACATTCAGCACAAAAATCAAGAAATCCGTTTTTATAGCAAGAAAGCGACAGATAGTTTTTTACAAGGCAATCGTAGATTTTATTGATAGTATTTTTTGTTTTAATATCAATATCTGCACTGACAAGCTCGCCTAAATGCACTATCAGATTATCCATCCCGCCTGATTTCACAACAATGTCAACAAAATAAACATCAGACAAAAACCTTGTAAGCTCCTGCTTTCTGTTTCCACTGACAAGCAACGGAATGACAGACAGAGCTTTTCTTGTGTTAGCAATCTTCTTATCCTGATTTGTGTAATTTTCAGAAAAAAGATAATAATCTGTAATTACCTCGTAAGCCTCGTTGCAATAGTCAGCATAGTGCTTTTTAAACGCCGTATTAAAAATATTGTGTACACATTTTATTACCATACTTCCGTTTGAAAATGAAATATTAAGGCTTCTTTTCAGGTCATAAAAAAGTCTTGACCATATTACAAAGGGTAGTCTGTCTTCTTCATAGGAATATCTGTCTTCAGCATAGAACATTTCTCTTACCGGTCTGAATTTCAGAAGCAAAAGCTGGAGTTCCTTTTCGGTGATGCCATAAGGGTGCAGAGTTATTAATGCCATTGCGTACAGCGTTAATTCTTTTTCGTGGCCTAATTTTTTATACATACTTCTGACATATTCTATCGCCATCAGCTCAGAGTTGTCGTAAAGAACAATATCATTATCACTTGAGCGCCAGTTCATACAGCAGTCAACCATCAACTTCAGCTGAAGAGGTGTACAGCCGTTTGCTATAGATGATTCAACTATGTTCATCTGATAATCTGACGCAATGCGCCTATTTTTGTTTTTCAGCATCTCGCTGAAAACAATTCTGCTCCGTTCAAGATTAAAACGGGTAATTTCCAGATAGTCAAAGCTTTTTTTAGGAAACAACTGCCTGTACTTATTATCGGCAAATGAAAAAATCAATTTGATATTTTCCGGCAGTCGTTCGGGAATCACCTTTTCACGAATCTGCTCAATGTCATAAAACATATCAAATCCGTCTATCACTACAAGAAGCTTTTGATTTTGAGGCACCATTTTAAGAGAATCATAAAATGAATCCGTCAGGTTTGAGTAGTTAACGTTCAAATCTGAATTTATGTCAAATTTTTTACGGATATCCAAACACAATTTCTTTATTGTTTCTATCACGGTACAGCTATGTTCGTCCATTCCGAAAAAAGAGTAAACTGTTTCGCTCTCATACAATTTCACAACTTCATATAACATGCGCGATTTTCCTGAACCCGAATCACCGCAGACAACCATCGGACGACACGAGTCACCTTTGACATATGTAGTAAGAACAGACAATTCCCGCTCTCTAAAGTAAAACTCATTTTCATTTCCAAACATTTCTTCAATCATACTATAAGTTTTACAAGTGCTTTTTTCACGTTCCAGTCTTTCAATTTCAATATTGATATTTTTTAGAATTAATTCTTTTACTTTCTCGCTGAATCTGTTTATATAATTTTCGTCATATTCAAGCTCAAATAGATTATCTTCACATTGCGTATCAGTCATTTTTTGTGAAATGCGGTTTCTTAAATCAATTATCTTTTTTTTGTCGGCATCTTGAGCCGGATATCCGTTTCTGAAAATTGCGATAACATTAGACGCAGTGCTGTTGTCTGACAAAAGACCTTCAACTATTTCCTTTTCGGTCGCAGATGATGTGAATTTGAGCATTTTATTACTGTTAAATCCGCATCTTTTGCCTGCACTGACAAGAATGTCCGAAAGACTGTTTTCGGTTTTACTCCAATTATTATCATCTTTATATTTACCCATTCTCTCTTTCAGATAGTATTCTCCGCCTATAACATTTTCGTCCAGTTTGTACCATTCATCAAGAATTGTTTTATCTTCGTCAGAACATCCGTGATATAATTTTTCATATTCTTCTTTTTTTATTTTTGAAGGCAACGGAATCCAACCGTATCTCTCTCCTATCATAAGAAGAAAATTCGGTCTGGGTGACTGGGTACAACAACGTTTTACTTCCTCAAGGCATATTTCAATAGTTTTCTGGTTTAGAGTTGCTTCTGCGTTCACGCCCCATCTGAGATCTATTATCTGAAAAGCATACCCTCTTCTTTGGCAGTAATCGTCTATTTCATGAAATATTTTTTTGTTCAGCACCGCTCTTTCCTCAATAAAATCGCTGAATGTAGAGCTGATAAACAAACGAAATGTTTTATTATTCACGTCTTCCCCACCTTTTATTGCAACGCTTTATTCGAATAGAAGATTTCATACGAAGATTTCTTATATCCTTTAAATTACCAAATTTAGAATATATATGTTCCCATATTTTATATATAATATAAAATATAAAAATCAACAATATAACCGTTAATAAAACACAAATAAAATAATATTGGACAATCGGCAAAAAAATATCTGATATTTTCAAAACAATTGAAATAAGAATAATAAATATAGACAATACAAATATGACAATAAAAATTGTCTTTAAAAAAGAAAAGTAACCTCTTCTTTTTTTCAAAACAAAATAAGCATCACTGTAATCTTTAGTTGTATTCAACAAACTTCTAAAATTATCAGAATATAGTCTATATTTGTAATTCTCATCTATACCGAATCTACGTTTAAGCAATACAAATGCTTTATAAACCAAATATATAAATACTGATAAAGTGAACACTAAAACCAATACCACTATTGTTAAATTCAATTCTAACAACTCATTCGGCAAAAAAGTACAGAATTTATACAACAGATATTTTAAGAAATTATCAGCAAACACTGAACCTTTAGGAAAACTGTGCTTATTAATATCAGGTCTGTATTTTATACTTATTACTCTTAATGATGTATTATTAAACGCATAATCGTCAATATACAAATTATCCGAGGTAAGTCTGACATTACTAAGCTCAACACAATTTTCAAAAGCACCGATGCCGATATAAAGCAATGTAGAAGGGCAGTTTACTGTTTTCAGATTTTCGCAGTTGCAAAAAGCGTTGTCCTCTATCCCCTCTACACCTTCCGGTATATTTACCTCTGTAATAATATTATTTCCTGCAAGATCGGTAATTGAGTATACCTGATATCCGTCTATCTCTGACGGAATATTCAATACAGTTTCCGTTCCGGTATAACCGGTTATTTTGACAACATTATCTTCAATAGTATAAATCCAACCCTCAGATTGCTGTTCTGTAACGGCAGACGCAACGATACTATTTGATAAAAAACAGATAAATACAATAATAATCGGAATTATGGTTTTATAAAAATTTTTATTTAACATAAACACACCTGAATTTTTAATCTTAACGCTGATAACGATTTTTCCTATTTTCCTTAATAACAGCATTCAAAGCCACAGTCTGTATCCGCATATATTACGAATTGTAAAACAAGAACTCAGCTCAACACATTATGTTAATATTGTATCAAATTTTATTAAGTAGGTAAATACTTTTATATCTGATTAATAATTTTTTATCCAGTTTTTACATTTAGAACTTTCAAATAATCTGATTTATTAATTTCATTTCATAAGTTTAGTCAAAAGAAATTTATAGTTTACAAAGCTTTGTCCTTTTGAAAAGGACATTTGAACTTACCGAAACTCATTTCTCTTATCCACTCTTCAAATGTGATGTATTTTGCATTAGCATTTGAATTTATCACATTTACGGATTCTTCCTTACAATTATTAAATAAACTTAAATATTCATAATCAGGTAATGCGGTTACAAAAGGATAAAGACCTCGCTTTATTATCAGCACCTCTACAGATTCATCTGTCTTTTGAAAATGCTGCATATCGAAAGGAGATAACAACGGATGCTCATTACCGTTATAATCAACCTCATTACCGCAAATACGGCTTATTTTTTCAAGAAAATCCATCTCGGTTGAACTAAAGCAAATCCAGTTGTTGCAATTGGAAATTATTGTTTCAGCATTATTCTCATATTTTTGTTTAAGCTGGCAGAATGACTGTATAAATAAAAAGTATCTGATATTTTTTGAACGAGCCTCGCTTATACGGTTATCAAAGTTACTAATGGGTGTAAGATTTGAAAATTCGTCAAGCAGGAAATTCACTCTTAACGGCAATCTGTCACCTTCACATTCAAACGCTGTTCTCACAAGAGTTTCGTAGCACTGCGTAAGAAACAGATTCACAAGAAAATTCAGATTGTTTTTCTCATCAGGATAAATTAAATATATAACTGATGTTGCTGTTACAAAATGGATGAATATGCATAATATGCAACATCTTCAATGTAAAATCAAACCACCCTTGCAACAGTATAAACTAAATGCAAGGGTGGTTTTAAATGTATTAAAAAGAGGAAAAAGCGTTATTTTATTTGCCTGTTACGGCTTCATCAGCAACATAACTTGAATTAACTGATACAAAAATACCGTCTTTCTTATTCTTTAAAACGAAAGCATCAAAATAAATTCTTCCTTCACAGAGCCAACCCGAAAGTCCTGGCGGGTTTTCGTGCTGTAAGTATTCTGATAATTTGAGTGGTGAAAGAAGTGCAGTTTTGTAAATAATAATATAATTGACACCTTCGGGAAAATAATCAGTTGGAGCAACTACAACTTCGGTATTGTCAACAAGTCCAACAGCTCCGCTAGTAGCTATTTCCTGTGCTTTATCACCGTATGAAGTGAAACGCTTATCAAGTTTCAGATATGTATAATACTGCGGTGTAACAAATACTACACGGTTGTTAATTGGTACTTTCTTATCTACAAGAGTAGCAGAAGCAAGCAAAAAAAAAAACTTTCGTAAGCGTTTTCTTTTGAAATTTCCTGCTTTTCAACTGTGCCGGCATTTGCAACCATTGTCTTAATACGGTACTTGTCGATAGTTGGTATAACGACCTCATCCATTTCACGGTTCAAAGCAAGTCCTGCACTATTTGCCATCATAGTGTCATCACGGTTTTTACGGTCAATGGTAAATGTAAAAGACTTATCCTGTGAAAGTTTCAAGCTCTGAATATCATTGCCCAACTCTTTAGGTTGTCCGTATCTGTTTGACGCTGCGTTTATATCGTAATCATTAAGCGGAACAGTTTCAATAGAATAAACATTGACTTTGTTTACTCCCTCAAATTCATACTGTGTGTTTAATACAGAGTCAGTTAATGCTCCTTGTTTAAAGCGTTCATCAATGACATCTGAATATTTTTCAGCGTAATTTACTGCCATATTTTTAACCTCCTAAAAATTTATTTTTTACACCTGAAACAAAAGCGTCACGGTCATTTGTTGTAATATTATGTAGTCCACCTGTTGGACCGCCTAAATTTAATTTTGGTGTAGTTGTTGTAATAAATTGCGGATATTTTGCAATCACCCGACTCAATGCCTGTTTAAAATCACATTCACTGCTTACAAGCCTTTCAGCTAAAGAAGCTGCATCGTCCTTGTACTCATCTTTAATATTGAGTTTTAAAAGTGCATTTTCTTTCTTTAACTTTGCGTTTTCCTCTGCAAGCTCTTCAAGCTGTTTGTTGGTCACTTCGTCAGTGCTTGCCGCTGCCGGTAAATTTTGCTCTGTGCTTTCTGTGATTGTGTTTGCACCTTCATCATTTGGTACATTTGGATTAGCTTTGTTTTCGTCCTGTTTCATCTTTTTTCCTCCAATAATCTCCTTATGTGTCTTGTGGTAACATCATATTTTTTAGCTAATTGTTTACAAGATAAACCAGAATTGAAATCATTTATTATTGATTGCGTTCCATTTTTAAAATACCGTCAATCTTAGGAATAAAAAGAGTGTCACCGCCATAAGTTTTCATTAAATTATAAATGCTTTCCGGGTCTAACACTTCAAGTAAATCTTGAATGCTTAATAGTGGGCTTTCTTCAATTAGCTTTAAAATGTTTTCTTTGGGTTTATCCATAATAGTCACCTCACATCTTTATTTTAATATTAAAATTAGAAGTATAACAGTGGAAATATTTCCGCAAAATACTTCCACTGTACAAAAAGTAATATGTAGTATGTAATTAACCCTTAAAGCCCTCTTTAATCAGCATTAAAGCAAATTTAAAGCCTAAAATAAAGCGTTCGGCTTCAACTTTCGCATTGAAAGAAATGCTTTCCCAGTATGCGTTGTTGTATAACTCTAACTGTTCTGATGAAAGTGTATCGGTAAACTTTTCCTGTTCTGAATTTGTTGCTATCATCTTCTTTACTTCGTCGGAATTGTCTCCTAACTTGTCATTGATGAAGGTGTGAAACAAAGTTGATAAAATCGGATTTTTTTCTTCTGTGTAGTTGTTTGGGTCTAATAAATCAAATTCAGACATATTGATATTAAAATCTTTCATAGTTATTTTATCCTTTCATTTTCAAAGTGGTAGTAAACAGCGTTTAAAACCCTTTTAAATTCATTTAATTTGCATTGTATAAATATCGGTGTAACTTTACCTTTAATTGCAAAAATCAAATACAAGCCATTTTAAACGCTGTTTTGTTTTATGCACTCTTGCAATACTTGAAATTAAGTGATATAATAAGTTTACTTCGGTACAGTTGAAGTAAACTTATAAAGGTGGTTGTTATTCCCGTAACAACTGCCTTTTCACTTTTTATCATTTTTATAAGATTTATGATTGTATGTTGATGAAATTCAATTGCACTTTTCTTATCTTCCAAACTTTTGACCTCCTATGCTCATTCGCCTTGCAGCTTCTTCGAGGTAGTCAACTGTTAAACTCTGACCTAATGCAGCGGCAATATTGGCAGCGTTTTTATACTGCTTAATCATTAAACGCAAACCGCCTTTATTCTGTGCAACTTTTTTCAGATACTTTATACATTCTTCTGAAACATCAAGACCGCTGAAAATATTTCGTATATCATCAAGGCTATACTTGTTTGTCAGTTCACAATGCAAGCCGATACGGCTGTAAAGCTGGTCGAATTCCTGTTCTCTTCTGCCGTACATTTGCTTTAATATACTGGGATTTCCTGAATAAACTAAGCCTATTCCGATTTTATCGTTAATGGCTCTTATTGTGTCAAAGGAGCGTTCTGTTAAGTGCTGTGCTTCGTCTATAATAATCAGGCGATTTGTTCCCTTTAATGTATTCAAGATACTTTTCATAACCTGTGTAGTTGAACCGATAGGCTGACCGCCTATACTTTCGAGTAAAGTTAATAAAATAGCTCTGGGTGTTCCTGTGGTTGCATCAGCTTCAATATATGTAACTCCGTTATTATGTTCTGCATAATGTTTTAAAGCTGTTGTTTTTCCGCAACCAGCAGGACCATAAAGTAAAAGGATTTCACTTGAAGCGTGAGCCATTTGCAAACATTCTGTAATTCTTTGAGTATTAAAAAGGCTTTCACAATAGTTTGGGTTAGGTGTTAAAGTCTTTCTTACTGCTCCAATATGCAAGTATTGTTTGACCTTTTCAGTAACTTTTTTTATTATCTCCTGTGTAGCTGTTTGCAAGGTATAAAGATAAAACAGTATCTGATATATCTAATTTTTGCAAGCTGTTTCTGTGTTATGCCAGTTTCTGCAATATGAGCTTTCAGCATTTCAACAGTTTTTAAATCATCATTAAATGGCATTTAAATTCCTCCTGCTTGTTTGTAAAATTCTGCTATGCGTTTATCAACTTCACGGCTATTAAATATATTTTCCTTTTTCGGTACTTTTTCCGCTGCTGTGTTTGTATTTTCGTTTTCGTCCTCTTGCTTCATCTTTTCAGCTTGAGCATATGTAACGGGTGTAAGCTGAATAACATTGTCTTTTGTACTGACATCTTCAAAACGGTCTGATTTCTTATTAACATACTCGTCAACGGTTGGAATAGTAATATCAGTATCGAATTGTTCCCTGATGAATTTGTTTTTCGCTTTCTTTTTGTGCTGTAACTCTCTGATATATTCCATTGTAACCGGTGATTTATGACTTGAAATTTCAACACATTTTGCACTGCAAATTAAATCGTTGCTTTCGTCAAAAATATAAACCTTTCTTACATCATCAGCGTTGTATCTTGCATATACTTCTTTACCTATGTACGGAGCAAGCCTTGTATCATCATAATAATAGCCGATTGCAGGTACTCTAATACCGTTTCGGCTCACCTTAATAGGCTTAGAAGTCCTCATAAAGAACGCATTTAAAACATCTTCATCAGCTACATAACGCATAGGCTTTGTAAAACCGCTTTTATATGCTTCAATGGGTGTTGTTTTGATTGTTGAATGATAACTTGAATTATATGTTTTAATCATATTATCAACAAATTTCAAAAAATCATTGTAAGGCATTGCTTTATTTTTTAGCTTTTTATTCAGCTTTCGCATATCTTCGGGGCGGTTATGCGGTGAATTTCCTATATATGAATCAAGAAATTTACAATATTTACTTTCAAGTGTTCCGAAAAGTCTTTCAATCGGCTTTGCTTTTGCGTTAAACGGCAAGGCATTTGTTACACCGATATTCATTGTATTACAGATAGATAATGCAAAACCGCTGTTGAATAGGTCATATGTTTTATAGTCTTTGCCGTTATCTATTTTTATTTCATCGGGGATACCGTGTGTATAGCAGCCTCTTGCAAAGCTGTCTAAAACAATATCGGAGTTAGGCGAAATGCGATTAACTACATAGCCCACTAGCATTCTTGAATGTAAATCCTCCCACGCACTCAGCCACGGACGGAAAACATTGCCCTCTTCATCAACTACAAGTACATCAAAAATATGGTGGTCGCCGATCCATAATTGATTTGAATATGTATTTGAATAATCCTGCGGAATGTACGGCAAATATTTATCTTCGTAGTATTTCTTGCCGAAACGGTATCTTGCAACTACTATTTCGGGTATTTTTCTAACTCTGATTTTAAATGATGAATAGCTGGGAATAGTTATGCCTTGCTCTGCAAAGTGTTCTTGTGTTATTTCATAACAAGCCATTATTGACGGTCTGCTTTCACGCAAATACAACTTTTTAAAAACATCCCACATATCTTCTGTTATGTTTGTTTTACCCTCCTGACCGCCTCTGTTGTCTGCAAGGGCTAAAAGTCCACCGTTAGTATATAGCCTGCACCAATATTCAAGCTGTCTTTTGGTTATGGGATTATCGGGGTGTTCTTCATTATGTTTAGCGATAAAGGCTTGTTGCTTGCCTTTGAAATGCTTTTCTTTCTTGTATCGAAGATAAGCACAAACAATATTGTATTTAATGATAGCTTTATCACGCTTTTTCCCTAAGCGTTTATATGCTTCATTGTCACTGATATAATCGGTGCTGCCGACACCGTTATATTTATCCTGTGCCCATTTTGGCAAGCTCTCTAACAGTATTTCGTACTGTTTGCCGCCTCTGCCTTTACCTTTTACGCAGCGGAATACATATTTTTCACCTTCACAATATTTTTCTATTGACTGCCTAACAGCTCTATCGGTGATATTAAGTAAATCCGCCGTTTCTTTAACTGTAAGCCACATTGTTACACCTCGGAAATAATATAATTTCTATCAGTATTGAAAATAAAACAAAAAAGTTCAATATACATTGCACTGGGTGTATAGAGATTATTTTCAACCGAACTAATGTAGCCTTGCGTAACGTGCATTTTCTGTGCCAGCTGTGTTTGGGTACAATCGTTTTCTAATCGTACTTTTTTTAATTTTTCGCCTAATGTCATAGTGTTTGCCTCCTGTTTATTGATTTTTTTTGTACTCGTGATATAATGTATTTAGTTTCTAATATCGGTACATCTATATTATAATGTGCTCTCACGAACCTGTCAATACTTTTTAATAAATTTATGTTAGTTACTACACATTTTGATTGGAGGCTGTTAGTATGGACACAATAGGGGAAAGAATAAGATTTATACGCAAAAAGAACGGCTTAAAGCAAGAGGAATTTGCAAAAGACCTGTCTGTTTCACGTTCTTTTATTAGTAGGATAGAATCAAACAAAGAAAAGGCTTCAGATACTGTATTGAAACTTATGTCACTTCAATACAATGTTTCTTTACGTTGGTTAACAGATGGTAAAGGTGAATACGAAGCTGATAAAGATTATGATTATTTCGGTCGAGGATATGAAGAAAAATTTAAATCTGGTCTTATACCTTCCTTTAACGAATTATTAGATGAGTTGGATAATATTAGTTCAGCGTCGTTGTATTTAGCTGTGGATGCTATTATTAGCGATTACACAAATCTATTAAGACTTTATAGAAACTCAAAAAATATAGGTATAGTAATATTTGATGCATTGAACAATAATATAATAAGTTTAATTAATGCAATATATATGTGTGAAGAAAAAATAAGTAGAAAAGAAATAGACAAAACTGAATTTATGCTTAATCAAACGAAAGAAGATTTAAATGAGCTTATAGAGGAGTTGCAAAGAAGTTTCAAAACACGATTAGAAATCGACGAATAATTATGCATAAAATTGAATAATTATTCATCTTTTCATACATGCTGATAGTCCTCCTCACACATATGAAATCCAATTTGTCTTTGTGCGATACTCTTCTGCGTAGTTTTTTCTATATCAAGACTCTTAATCTGAACATCAAAAAAGCACTTAAGTCTTTCAAGAATATTTATGTTGCACTTTTGCTCAATAATAAATGTTATATCAAGCTGTTTTGCCTTGCTCTTAAGGAAGTACATAAATGCTTCGAAATATTCGTTGGGATAATGCGGATTCCAGCTTGTAAGATTAATTACAACCGGTCCTTCATAACTGTTTTTGTAACGAGTCATCTGGTGTCTTGATTCCCAGAGAAACCTGTCAATCTCTCTGAAACGCTCATTCATAGACGTGTAGCAAAATTCAAACTCAAAAAATTTTTTCTGCTTAACCTTACAATATTCAATTGCTTTTTCATATCTTCCCTGAATAAGATACATAAATACCAACCTTCCTTATTGATAAACTCTTTTATACAGCTAAACAGATATTGTTCTGCTGGCAAAACGCATTTAAGTCCATCGAGTCATACTTTGAGAATTTTTCAATATGATCCTTATGACCTTTATTGACTGTCTTTCTTTTTTCGATATAATCAATCACAATTATGTATGTAGTGTCGTCAGTCTGCACACAGGAGTAAAGCAGTCTTAACTGCGTTTTATTCTTTCCGTGTGCCTTATATGTAAAAAAGCAGTCTCCGTGTTTGTCGTATTTGATATTTTCAGCGTTATAAATATTATTAAAGCAGACTCCACTTTCATAAAATTGAATAATTTTAGCACCAAGCTCTTCTGATGCTTTAATAATAGCCCGTTTAAGTTCACTGTTTTCTTTATTAATTTTGTTTTCGCACACAGTAACGATTTTGAGTTTCATTTAATTCACACTTCCCTGCTTTTGATTTTTCCTGCAATAAAATAGAGATACTGACTTCATATCTCAGTATCTCTATTTTATACTAACTAAAATATATCTTTTTCAAAGGGTGTTACTTATAAAATTCAAAATCAAGGGGTTCTGTTTTTTTGGCAAATTATCATTTCAGGCACTCGCAAATTGCAATATCAAGTTATGAAGATACTCTATTTTATTCATAGCTTTTTCATTCCGAATATAAATATTTATTATAAATGCGGTTTTAGTTACTTTTTAGTTACTCTCAACATAATCAATAATCTGTTTACAATATATATTATCGGGGTAATTCCTTGCAATCTGATATGCTTTTTCAAGATATTGATTGTTAAATCCGGAAAAATTGTAATATGTTATTGCTAAATTCGGATTAAACCTCTCCGGATTTTTCAACACAATTTTTTCACTCGTTTCTATTGCCTTGATATAGTATATAGTGGATTTAACTAAATCTACATCCGAATAGAACATACCAAGATTATTATAACATATAGATAAATCAGGAATGTATTTTTCCAGATCCAACTCAACCATATATTTCCAAATATCCAATGCTTTCAAATACAAATCTTCGGCTTTTTTTCTATTGCCATTACGTTTATAGAATAATCCAAAAGAATTGTAACATAATGCCAGATCGGCAAAATATTTTTTCGGGTTTTCGAGGGCTAACTTTTCCAAAATATTTAAGGCTTTATTATGATAATCCTCGGCTTTTTCTTTGGCTTTTACTTCATTTTCTTGCTCGTCTAAAAAAAGAACCTTCATTATCATAGATTATTGCAAAACCATAATAATCTTTATCGGGATTTTCTCCTTCGAGTTTTTCAACAATTGATAAAGCTTTTTCGTAGTAATATTCCGCCTTTTCACCGTTATTCTGACATCTAAAATAGCAGGCTATGTTGTTATAGCTTTTTAGTAAATCATAATCATATTTATCAGGATTTTCTTTTGCTAATGTTGCGAAAATATCAACAGCTTTGTTGAAATAATTTTCGGCTTTTTCTTTATTTATATGATCCTCATAATAAAGTCCTGCACAATCGCAATACGTCGCCAAATCAGCAAGATATTTGTCTGGGTTTTCCTCTGCCGATTTTTCAGCTATTTTTATTGCTTTAAGATAATATTTTTCCGCTAAGCTCTAAAAGGCGAAACGCTTCCCTTTGCTCAATAGTAATAGTACCGCAAACATCATCCTTACAAAGATTAAGGGTCATTTTAAATATCTGTTTTTGCAAGTATTCTATTGTTTCTATAAGCTCACCTCTTCTCAACGCAATTTTCTCATAATCTCTGCGTTCAGAGGCGCTTGCTTCTCCTTTTGCATATTTAGACTTCATATGCACATATTTTTCTTCAATCTCAGCAAGATCCTGCTGAAGCCGTTTTAACAGACCGTTATTTGCAAATTCGGACACATTTGAAAGATCAAGTACATCTTTACCATCCACAACACATTTGCCGTTTTCAAATTCAACCGAAACAAAGTCCATTTCCTGCAATTTGAGATTAAGTAAAATTTTTAATTTAATCGTATCTATATGGTCAAAGGTGCCGTGATAGTGAGAAAGCTCATTATCTATCTTCCAGTTTAACAGGAATGATGGTTTTGCCGTTAGTGATTGCGATATTAACCTCTTTTTTAACCCATTGTGAATTTTGCGAAACATTGGTTAACATTAATACAAGGCAAGAACATCCTGTCAAAGCGTCATACAGTACTTCTGCGTATTCACTACCAGCAGGAATATCATACGGTGCCATCCAAGTGTCGATCTTGTGTCTTTTGAAAAGTTCACGCATAGCGTCTGCTGATGCTTGATTTTTTGAACTATAGCTTATAAATGCATATCCCATTTGCTATCTCCTTATTAGTTTTTAATCACATAAAGAAATCCTCAATCGGTCTAATATCTTCTAGCGTTTAGTTTTTTCTTAGTTGTAGCACCTCATAATCTTTTTTGCTTCTCTAACTCATAGTTACGCTCAATTTATATCTTCGTAAGTTTTATTGCCATTATGTACATCAAATGATTCTTCTTTAAAAGTTTGATTTGTTTTTCTCGCAAACAACTTCCGTATTATAGATATTTTTTTCTGTTTCGATTCTGTGGTTGCTACATTTTTGTTTTCCTTAATAGCAGTAGGTTCTTTTATTGAATCTTTAGTTAGACAAATTACTCTATTAAGGATGTTCATGATAGCTTCTGATTTTTCGTCAATAATTTCTACCAGAACAATCTGTTATAGCGTCATACAGCACTTCTGCGTATTCACAACCCGCAGGAATGTCATACGGTGCCATCCAAGTGTCGATGTTGTGTCTTTTGAAAAGCTCCCGCATAGCATTTGCTAATTTTTGATTTTTTGAACTGTAACTTATAAATGCATATCCCATTTCTTTTCTACTCCTAATGCTTATAAACTGAATTTTTTCATTTCATCTAACCTTAATAGAACAGGCGAATATCCATAACCTGTACCTACATCGATATTGATCCACATATCGGTTTTCAGAATCCTTCCGCTATACTCTTTACCATACATAAAGGTAGGGGAATGTCCAAAAACAGTTTTAATATCGTTTTAATATCATCGTAATATCTGTCACTGAGTTTTGGTCTATTCCACAAAAAATCATCTGCCACATATTCCGATAGTTTCTTTTTATTATCGAAGTTTATTAATCCACTATGGGTTAGTAAAAAATCCTGATTATTTATAGAAACTGTTTCGTATAAAGGAGCATCTCACAAATAATCCATTATGTACTTTCGTTCGGATAAATTTAAATAATATAATCATTCAAGTGCCCCTTTTGCCCCGTCGCCTCTCCATATATCTATCAGTGATATATTTTGTGCACTGAGTGTTGATATGTTTTGTTCGTTAATCTCGTCAAAAAGGAAAGCATCACAACTTCATGGTTGTTAAGGAAACACTGATTAAATCGTTTGTGCATATTGCGCCGTCAGATTTTTCGTCAGGTTAGACAAATAAACCGCAGTAATGCTGACGCATTACGAGGATTTTTTGGGCAAGCCGACGGAAAATATGCAAGCAAGATGTGCAAACAGCATTTATGCGTGATTTAATCAGTGGTTCCTTAGTTTAATAAATCAAGTTCAATAAGCTTGCATCTCAATTTCAATTCTATATATCAGATCATCTATGCTGTTTCTGACATCATAGAGCTTTCCGAATTCTGAATTTTTACAGTACAGATTAAGTTCGTCCTTCAGTTCCTTAAGATTATTAAGCTGATCTTCCATAGTTTCGTTGGTGTATTCCGGAAGCATAGCACGCAGTTCATAATCATACTTTGAAGCAATAAAATATTCAAAAGAAAGTGCATTTGCAAAAACACCGTGAAACGGATTGCGAATAATCCATGAATGTCTTATATCTATGGAAAGTGCTAAATAATCATAAATTAATTCTATCAGTTTGCCATTTTTAGTAATCTGAAACTTCAAAACATACGCTCGTGCAAGATTAAATGCAAGATATCCCAACCACATTTTATCTGAATTAATATCCTGACTTTTTGCAATTTTAACGGCGGATTCAAAATTTTCAATTGCTCTGTCAAGTATTCCGCTATATTCAGCCGTATCAGTTTTAATATATTTCAGTTGCTTTAAATCGGCAAGTGAGGCATAATCATAGGCTGCTATCTGAATCAGCCAGTTGTAATTACCGCCGTTTCTGAACGTGTCAATAAATTCATTTATCTCTTTTGCAATTCTTTTAAATTTTCTGTAACAAAGTTCATCCTGTCTTTTATTTTTGCCTACATTATAAAGAGAATCTGTTACCTCTTTCTGTGTTTTCAGCTGAGTGTAATCTATCAGATTTTTAACAAAATCACATATATCTACGTACTTTTCATAACTGCCGTTTTCAATATCCTTTTTCGTCGGCGTAATCAGGTCACGAATCTGATTTAAGAAGTTTTCCATATTTTTATCATTATTAAAAACAGGAAAATACTCTATTCTTTCAAGGATATACATTATTCTTTCAGAAACAAAATCAAACTCCTTGATATTTTTTTGCCATTCATCGAGAATACCGTGCAATTGTGCTTCCATTCCTTTCTCAAGAATTGCACGTGGTATATCAGCAAGAATTGTTCTGTCATATTGATAAGAATAGTCAAAACAAATATTCTTTGTGCACTCAATGCCAAGATGAGAAATGATTTCTTTGCCGGTGCTTTCTGCCGTAATCTCAAGATTGGACTTATCAAAATAATTAGGATTGATAAATCCTTTTAAATCGGAAGGAAAGTCATCGGGCAGTTTTTGTTTATCGCAAAGGAAAAAGCAATTTTCTTTCCTGATATAAGCTAAAGCCATTCCCATCTCAATTAAAACATTTTGTCTTACCCGTGTATTATCAATATCGTCAAATGTAAGTATTATCACACACGCCGATGAACCTGAAATAATATCTTGTACTGCTTCCATTATATTTGCAGAGCTTAAAATTTCTTTTTTCATAATCAGCGGACGTATAGGATAATGACAGAAAATATGTTTTTGGGCAAGGTTTTTATTAATTGCTTCTGCACATTCAGCACCCGATCCACCGTAAATAATTGAAATGTTTTTATATTTATTTATCATCCAACTCAACTCCTGCCAATTATTGCTCTAAGTATTTTAACAAAGATTTTTTATAATTACTCAACTTGAACCTTTGCTTATATCTCAAATTCGGCGGTAACAGTTTCTTCTCGATATTTGCATTATCATGCTCGATTATTGCTATATTTCCCTTGTGATTATCTTCAATTAACTTACTTACATAAAATGACCATTCTTCTTTTACCCAGTTGCTTGTTATATAGTCCAATCTTGAGGTAACTAAAACAAGGTGCTGCGAATGATCAAGTGCATCCATAATAGCATCTCTGTACTCAGTTTTTCCCATTTCAGGCAATACTTCGCAGGCAAAAAATACTTTTTTACCTTCACTTTGTAAAAATTCATAAACTCTTCGGGCATATATTTCATCCTGAGATTTATATGAGATAAAAACATCATAATTATCAGCTTCAGGGAAATCCAAGCCCAGATAGTTGCGGTATGATTTTATGATTCTTCGATCATGCTCTTTACCGTCTTCGGTATTTTCATTTGCTCTCACTTCACTTTTCAGTCTTTGTATGACCTTGTTTGATTTAGAAAGCACAGTTGACATTAAGCTATCCATCCCGCCTATTGATTTGCAATAGTTTAATAACCTTGAATAGCTTGTTTCCAAACAATTGACGCTTTCAGGTACACTGTTATTTTTCAGAAGCTCACAGAACAAATCAATAGATGCATCACAATAATTTGCTATCTTTTCAAGCAAAGTTTTATCTGCACTCCGGTCTTTTGAATCATTATCGGATTTTATATTACTTGATGTTGTTCTTTCTAATCTTGTTATTGCCTCTGAATTTTTAGTCAGATTATATAATTGTTCTGCCTCGTCAAAGCGTCCGCTCTTTTCACAGCACTGGGCAGCTCTGTTGTAACAAGAATCTACAGAACTGCTGTCAACTATTTCAGCTAATGCCATGAAATACCTGTATGCTTGTTCGTAGGCACCGTAAATCCACGCCTGATCGGCAGAGTTAAACAGATATTTTATTTTCCTTTTTCTGTTTAAAAATTCCACTAAGCTTCTTTTGACGTTTTCAATACCACCGGATATAATCTTCAAACAATCCGGAAATAAATCCTTTGCAAGTGATAATACCGTAGTCTCGCCCCAAGTAGTAATAACCACCGGAATGATTGTTAAGCCATTAATTGACGCTTCCTTTACAGCAAGTTTTATTTCATAGTCAATATGTGAAATCGGTTTTGATTCCGGTTGTGTTAACTCTTTATGATGCCTTCTCAAAAAAGAGCTTGAACATAAAAAGACAAAATACTCTGATTTTTCTATACTTCCTTGAATCGAGAATTTTAGTTTATCACCGGGTTGAACGTCTTTTTGAGTACATACTCTAATATTACTGTTTTTCAGCTCCTCTATCATTTGCACTGCATAAACATTATCATAACTGGAAAAAGATAAAAAAACATCATATTTATAATCCATAGTTTCCCTCCAAATAATACCTTTATTTTGGTTTAATAAAAGGAACAGATTTAGCAATAATATACTCTTTCGTGTCTTCTAATTCTAAAAGCACAGAATAATCTCCGTGTAAATCTTAAATCTAGTAAGCTGTTATGTATTTTTACAGAATATTTTTATTTACCAATTACGCCTGTAGCTGACAATATAACAAGAGCAACCAAACCGCCAATCAAAAACACGATAAAGCTTGCCATAAGTGCAGAGTCTATTGCTTTTTTGTTTATTTTTGCCCACCAATATAACTTACTGAATTTTCTATTAATCTTTTTTAACGCCTTTTTATGACCTAAATCACTTGCTCTTTCATAATATTCTTTTGCACAGCTGTATTTCTCATTATTTTCATAATACTTACCGAGTTCGTACAATGAATCTGCTTTGCCTTGTTCTGCTGCTCTTTTAAATAGCTCTAAATATAATTCTTCGTTATGATATTTATAACAATACGCTAAATTATATTGAGCTACGGCATAATCGTGTTCCGCGCTGAGTTTGTACCAATTAGCAGCCTTTTCAATATTCTTTTCAACACCTACTCCATAATAATAGCAATCACCTAAGGCATTTTGTGCAGGTGCATATCCCAATTCGGCAGATTGCATATAAAGCTTTGCAACTTCTTCATTGTAACTGCTGTTATTAAGCTTTTTGTAGCAATTTGCTAACTTAAACTTGGATTCGGCACTGTTATTCGTTCTTACGTCTTCCAAACATTCAGTTATTTCCTTCTGAAGCGATTCATCATTTGTCAGTTTATTTATTTTTTCAAGAGGCAACTCTTGTCCTGATTTAAGCATAGAAAGTAATTTTGAAAATGAAGCTTCAAAGTATTCCATATTTGCCGAAATAGCGTTGAAATTTCTAAGCTCATCTATATCCTCAGGTAAATCTTTTGGAAACTCAAAATTTCTCATCATTATCGGAATTATGTTTTTCTTTGCGTTAATAGCGTAAGCTACCTCTTTCCTTACCCAATCACTATCATTTTTACACCTGTCCAAGCCATTTTCAGGTAAAACCACTATAACGTCGGTGCAATTGTCAATTACCTGAAATATTTTCTCATTAAACTTTCCGGATCTCAGCGACTCAACATCATAAAACACGCTGTACTCTCTCTGCTTTAATCTTTCGCTTATAAGACAAGCCAACGCCTCTCCTCCATCACGTCGATAACTCACAAAAACTTCATATTTTTCCATATCGTTTTCTCCCTTATAAAAAATCAAGGATTTAACAGGTTTATTTTTCAATTCTGTATCCCAGCTTGATGATAAGCTTTATAGTTTCCAGCGCTGTATTTCTGTCATACTCCTTTTCCGAATCGGGCAGTTCGTCGTAAGGCAGTAAGCACGGGGTCTGCTTTAATTCGTCATTTCTCGCTTTGCCGTATGTCCAGCCCTGTGCAATTCTTCCTTTTGCCCAGACGTCGTGCGTATTTTCGGCAAGCTTTTCGATTAAGGAAAGCATATCTTCCGAAAGTCTAACATCACTTGTATCTATCGGTTGCGGTTTATACATATTTTGCTCCTTTTTAATGTTTATTTAAATTTCAACTTTTTCTGTTATGATTTTTGCAAGGGTATTTCCGATATCATCAATTTTCTTTGTATCGTTAATCGTAATTACGTCCAGCATATCCCCTCGTAAAATCTGTATTTCATTTGTCTTTTTCACATTCTGGTTTTTCTCTCTTGTGTCGGCAATTAATACAGCCTGCGCATTAATTCCGAATTTCTCTGCAAGAGCGGAAAGCTTAAAATAAAAATCCTGCTCAATCACATTTCTTGATTTACATTCAACAAACAGGCTTCTGTATCCGCTTGTTAAAATGCAGTCGAATTCACTTCTGACTTCGGTATTATTCCAGCATATCTCATAGCTTCCGGCTATATCATTAAATATATGATTTTCAAGACATTTGTGGTAAACATAGATTTCCAGCAATCTGCCTGCATTAGTCATCAGCTCCTTAATGCTCCTTGTTGCATAGGTAAAGCCAAAGCTTCTAACGCCGTTATTTATTTTTTCGTTATATCCGGTAACAAAGCCTTTGCGGACAAGCTTTTTTTATTACGCCGTTAATCAGTCCGTCATACTTTTCAAAATCGGAGTAAGCATTCATCGAAATATTTTACAATGAGACTGTTGACAACTATTTTTATTCTCTTATTATCCGTAAAGCAGACAATATCCTCGCTGTTCATAAGAATATAAGGATTGCTGAACATTGAATCAAATTTATCCTTGTAAACGGCAGGTGCAGATATTTTTAGCTCAAATGAATCTGTGGTGTAATAATTGATTTCCGATGTGTCTGCAATCAGCTCTACATCGTTGCGCAAAAACACAAATATTTTATTGACAGCGTTAAATGCAAATGACGGAATAATGTATGACAATTCAATATAGCTTTCATTTTTATTGTCAATACTAAAGACTGCAAGCAAATTGTTTTTATCTGAAACGGCAGACAACAGCTCGCACATCATTTTCCACGCCGTCGGATTTTTGCCGTAAACGTCCTTCCAAAGGCTGTTGTACTCCTTATAGAATTCAGGAATCATTTCCCTTTTTCCCACAGAGTTTTCATTGCAAGCATATCTGAAACCTTAAGGTGCTGAGATGCTTTGATATACCTGAGAAAATCACAGCCATGAGTTTCAATGAACGTTTTATTTGCAGAATTAAATTTGTAATACGGAAATTTATTATAGATTCCGCTTCCCAGAAGCAGATAGGACAGCTTGGTTTCGTTAAGCTCAATTGCGTCAGCGGTTTCACCCTTTGATAGCAATTCCTGTTCAAATACGCCTGCTATTTTATCATCTGATTCTGTGACAAAAACTTTTATTCCGGTTATTCTTGTGCTGTATTCATGCTTAAGCCTTTTTACAAGCTCTTTGATTGTTTTTTCCAACCCGCTGTCTTTGCTACAGCTTAAAATCAGGCGTATCTTTGATTTAAGTCTGAGATGCTGTTTATCAAAAAGATTAATCACATAGGCTACCGCCTTTTCAAATTCCGACAGCTCCTCCGGGTTACTGATATGACAGAGGTACGTGACCGTTCCGGGATTGATAACTGAGGCTGAGGCAAAATTTCCGAATATCTGCGTATTGTTTCCGACAGAGAAGGGTATAACTAAATTCAAATCTTCCCTGTAAGTCAAAATAAACGGAATATAATCCACAAGCTCTGCATCAATCTGCTTATAATCCTTATATTCCGTACTTTTCAGCACGGGCTCGAACTTTGAATCCATTATATTTATTATAGCCTGTATTTCCTGTTTCGTTCTTTTGTCAAAGCTTTTCAGGGTATCTTCAAATACACTTTTGAGAGCTTTGTATGTATAGGTCTGCTGAATATTTCCGTTGCTTATCAGATTCATACAGGCAATCCACTCGGAAAACGCTACATCTGCTTCTCGGTTATTCTTTATCAATTCCTTGATTCTCAGCGGATATGTACCTGAAAGCAATTCGTGATAATTAATCTCCTGCGCTTTCTTCTTATACGCGCGGTGAAGATATATCGACGCCTTATCCAAAGAGTCTAACTCATCAATTTCATTTTTTGGCGCAGTATCCCATTTGGTTTGATTAACACCGGAAAACTTTTCCTTTAAGGTCTGCTTTGATGAGCTTTTTACCAGACACATATGCAGTTTTTTCTTTTCGTCCTTTGTTCCGTTTTCAGCGCAGTCATCAAAATCGTCCTTGCATTTATAGCCCTCGCATATTTTTTCTGCACACCATCTGCGATGCTCAACGGCAATAAGCTCATTTCGCAGGCTTTTATCGTTCGCTATACATTCCCTGAATTTCTCCGCAGCACTTAAGCAGTTTTTCATATCAATTCCTATGCTGTGAAGCTTGTACTGAACCGATATCGCATTGGAAACAGAAGAATTATAGTTATACGGATTCTTAAACTTTGCCCTTTCCTTCTCAAAATCCACATTCAGTCCGCACCATACAAGATGGGCGTTAAATGCCATTCTTTCAAGCTCTTTACAGGATTTTTCCTTTGAAATATCCTCGCCGATAAACACCGGATTAGCTTTGGTACTGCCCACAGGCTTTTTATCCTCAACGGCAAAGTTTACCGAACAGTTTCTGCAAGTCTGCACGCATAAATCGGCAAGCCTTCTGTTCAGCGAATCATTCTGAATTGCGATAAAAATGTAGTGCATTTGTTCATTGCCGACAACCTTTTTTATCTGTTCACCGTTGTAATTCGTTGAATTTCTGCTATCGTCCGACCTGAATTCGGTTTTTGCAAACGATATGTCGCCGTAGGTTTCGCCGTCGTTATTCGTACCGTTGATATTAAAAAACTCACTCAGCAAAGGTCTTGCTTTGACATATATTTTTTTGTCTCGTTCAATTTCATTCGACACAACTTTAACATCCAGCCTGATTCTGTGCATTTGTCCGACCTGAAGGCAGTAATCCAGAAATCTCTGAGAATAATTTCCAAAGCCGATTATCAGGATATTAAGCGTATATTCTTTTTCAGGCAGGTATTCGTACAAAGGCTTTTTATGCAAATGATACTCTAAAGCTGTGGTTGAATTTTTGGACTTTTTCTTGTCAAGCAAAGCTTCAAATTTTCTCAGCTCCAGTTTCTGACCCGAAACAACATCGTCCTTATATTCGGACGGCAGAAGATATACTAATGCTTTTCTTAAATCCCTGATAAGCTCTTTACAGCTCTGATATCTGAAACGAGGTAATACTTCAAGGCATTTTGTAAGAATATTTGATAATTCGTATTGTAAAAAAATGTTGCTGTTTGTTTCTGACGCCTGTATCAGACGGGAGTTCTCAACAAGCTCCGGTATCCTGCCGAAATATTCTCTTGAATATCCCGCATTACAAATTTCGTCGGTAATAATTATTGAAGAAAACAAGGTACAGCCGATAGAGTATATGTCACTCCTGTTGTCCGCTTCGCCATTTTCAACCTCGGGTGCCATAAATCCCTCTGTGCCCGACATAGAAGAGAATCGACTTTTGAGCGAATAAATAGTATTGACATCAAACAGCGAAACGCTGTCGGTAAGCAATTTCTTTCCTCTTTTCAAAATGCCGAAATTGCTCGGCTTTAAATCCAGATGCAGAAGTCCCTCCTCGTGCAATATATCAATACATTCAGTCAGCGACAGAATTGAATTCAGAATTACGAACAAGCTGTGCTCCGGAGCTTTGTTTACGTTTTTGCGGACATTGGCAATATATTTGTCAAAGGTTTCTATGCCGGGATTCTCTGTCCAGATATATACGGTGGAATTTTCAATTACATTGCCGTTAGTATCACAGCCTCGGTAAATGCAAAAATCCGGAATGAAGGTCTTGAAATCAGCGTTCAGTTCCCTGTTCTCCATTATTTTTCTTAACATTCTGTAAGAAGAAATAAAATCTGATTTTGCTTTTTCAAAAAGTTCTGCCTGCTCTGAAAACGGCTCCGATGGAACAAGCTGGTTTTCCGCTGTTCTTTTAAGTCCGAAGCTGTAGTCACTTGAATCAGGATTAAGAGGATAAAACTCCTTAAGATTACCCGACTTTTTCTCAACGTCCTCCACCGCATCATAGCAGACGCAGGAACCGCCTTCGCCAATAACGACTTTTACAATGAATTTTTCGGCTTTCCCGTTTTTTATACCGGAATTTCCGTCTCTGCAAAGATAGATAACCTTTTTTCTTTCTCCTGAATCAGCGTCATTTATTAATTTCATATTTTTCCTGTACTTATTCATAAAAACTCCTTTTCAAGCTTAACCGTTGTCTGACTTAAATATAAAGCACACGTAACATAACAGAACAATTCTTCAGAAAATATCGTTTATTTTACAGTAGGCAAAAATTATAATGACACTGTCAAAAATATTTTTCGGACTTATTTTCTGATAACCTGATTCTTCAAGAATTTTGTTTAATCCACTCTCAAAATCACTGTATATCCTGTCCAGTCCCGTATTTATATTGTCCTCACGGCTCAGACATTTATAGCAATACATATAGTAGTATGCCGCAATCATTTTAGTACGTGTTATATGGGAATTATCATTAACCTTTAAAACCTTGTCTGTTTTTATCTTCAGCTTTATTCTGTCTATCAGTTTGCAGAACCTTTCGTCAGAGCTGTAGGGTTCGGGCAGAACTACAAAGTCAAAGTTATCGCAATAACGTATGTAATATCCCTTATGACAATATTCATTATGTCTTTTGTCGATTTCGTCAATTAAGTTTTTGTATTCCCTAAAAGCCGTTCTCTGCTCATCTGAAATTTCGAGCGCACCCAGCTTACTGTTGTCGTCGCAGTAAAAATTATCTGTAATATAATTTTCAAGCTCACCTTCTTCAAGTCTGAAAACCTCATCGTTTACTTTTTTGCTGTAATCTTCCGTAAACAAATCAGCTTTGTGATTCCTGCCTTTGCCTCTTTCCAATTTTTTGATTTTATCAATAACATTCTCTGCGTGACTGAGCTTTTCTGCCGGCGTCAAACCCTCTTTATTAAGGTAATAAAGATAAATCACCTCGGCAAAGTTTTTATAATTAATGCTGTAGCCGCTCGGCTCGGCTTCCATATTCTTAGATGATTCAGCTGATAAAAAGGATATAAGATTATCGCTGTAATAATCCTCAAATAGTCTCTTTTTTATATCCTTTTGTTTGTCATAATCCTCCTGATCGGTACTGCTGTAGTATTTCATATTAAACGCAAAGGCAAAATAATACAACGGTTTCTTGATTGCTTTGCTTTTCCCGAACCTTCCTTTTGCTAAATTATTGCTCCGGATAAACCATTTGTTAAATTTGTTGTCTTTGAAATCTTTTTTCTTTAGAGAGTTCACCGTTGTATTCATTCTCAAGTTTATGATACTTCCGGTATTTTTCGGAAGCTACACATTGCTCTTCATAGGTTTCGATATAAATTTCCTCGAATTTCTGACTGAGTTCATACGTCTTTTGTGTTTCGTACTTTTCCTCAGCCTTTACAACATTATTAATAAGACGGAAAATCAATTTGTCATCATATTCGATTATTAAATCAACAAGCTTGCTCCTTACTCCGTCAGACAAACGGTGATGAGAAGCTATGATATGCTCCGTCATATTATCAATTGTAAGCTCACCGCTTTCCTCAGCGGTTCCGTCATATGCGCAATTATTATATTCGCTTCTGATCATTTCAAATAATCTGCCGTCTGTTTTCTGCCATTGCATACCGATAATATAGTCCAGAATTTCAATATCGCTCCACTCAAGCTTAATCTCCTTAAAAAAGCCCCGGAACAGCGTTTTGCTCATATCCGAAAAATTAAATCCGTTTAAAGTTTCGATATCATTTCTGAAATACTTTATACCTTCCATACCGTTTTTTCTGCAAAAGTCGTAATAAACAAGCATCAGCTTTTTATCGGAACGTCTGTCCTCCTTCTGAATATAGCTCTGAAAATTCCTTTGTATTTGTTGGAACGTAAGCTTTAGCAGACTCTGTCCCCTTTTACGATTGATCTTTAATACCTCTGAAATCAGCTCCAGAACAACAGCGTCGGCATTATCGGAATATTTTTCAAATGATGATATTATTTTCTGAGCCAGAGCCTTTTGCTCGGTCTTTTTAAAATCCAGAAGGTCGTTTACGATAAATATCCCGGTAAATTCTTTAAGCCGTTTCTTGTAATCCGGCTTCTCCTCAATCCGATAAATATAGTTTTCAAGATTAAAATTATTGCTTTTCATCAGATTTAAAACAAACTCATAAATCTCCTGTAATTCTTCAGAACCGCTGTAATTCTCTATCAGGGCAAACAGGCTATTATTATCGCTTTTTCCGGCAACCGAGGAAATAATCCGACTTAACCTTTTTTTATTTTTCTCCGACAAAACTTCATATCCGTCATCGGAAAACTTTTTTATGAATGCTTTTATTTTTGCCTCAGGCGACTTTCCTTTGAACTTTTCCAAGTAGGTTTTTTCTTTTTCAAGCTTTTTAACGGATATGATGCAGTTTTCTTTAAGGCTTTCAAAATTCTTGTTCAGATTATCCTCAATAATTTAATTATTAAGAGTGTTTCTTCATCCGGCAGATTCTGATTAATCGTTTCCGCAAGCAAATCAGCATATTCTGCGGGATTTTCGGAATACATATTCTGACACAACAAATCTGACAGAGTTTCCCTCTCTTTGTCACTGAAAACCAATATTTCCCTGTACACTTCCAACATCGTTAATACTTCATCATCAGCCGAGATTTCAAACTTTATTTCGTCAAATAATGAATCATTAATTTCTTCATATGACATTGACGCTAACTTTTTGGAATAGATTTCTTCGTTAAAGTATGTACTGTCCGATTTTACATTGAGGTATTTTTTGAATTGCTTGAGTATTCTGACCCGCAGAGTATCATCTGCAAATTCGGGATCTCCCAGCTCGTCTACGATTTGGGCAATATATTGTTCCGCACTTGGAAACAACAAATAATTTTTATGAATCTCATCCCAGATTTTTTCATCAAGACCGTCTGTCGTGTTGGGAATATCCAGTGCCGCAACAAGTGCAGTATATCTTTTTATTTTATTGTGAATTTCTGCATTTTCATCATAGGCTACATTCAATGCGTCAAACTTTTTTTCAATTTCATTCACAAACTGCCTTTTTATTGACATATCTTCTGTAGCTTCACAAGCGTCAAGCAAGCTATAGAAGTCAGTTTTACAAAGCATTGACAGGAAATCGTTCTGAATTTTTTTCTGTAATTTTTCCATCTTTTTCGTTTTAACTGCACTGTACAACATAACAACACCTCAAAAACAATTTTATGGTGATAATTATAACATACTTAACAGTTTTTCGCAATATTCTTTAGAAATTATATCTTATTTTGACCACAAAACTCGAAACAGGTCATATATTAGTCAAAACCGACTCGGTGATGAATTATCCGGAATTTTTCAGCAGTTTATGCAGTCCGGACTGTACCTTAACTCAGCACACGGCACAGTCCGGACTTTTCTTTATGTCAGATAATCATAAATCTGAATTAATTTATCGGTAAGCTTAATGCCGTACTTATCCGTATTGGTTTCGGAAACAACAACTATATAGTCGTCATTATAACTGCATATGGTCGCTTTTTGTTTGAGGTTAACAAGGTCGGCTGTGCCTGTTTTAGCCCTTATGTTCATTTCAGCAGGTATGCCGTAATTTTCGGCAGTTTCAAGCAAAATGCTGTCAAGCTTTTTCATAGTTTCATTGCTTACAACATTTTCCGACAGTACTTCTTCCTCGGTTTCGCTGAAAATTTTAACCGAGGATTCATTTTCGTCGTAAACGGAATCAATAATATGCGGCTTGTAGATACTACCGTCACAAACTCCCTGCGTTAACATTGCGAGCGAAACGGTTGAGAATAATGTCATTCCCTGGCCGTAAAATGCTGATGCACGGTCATATCTGTATGTTCCCAGATCATAGTCTGTTCTGACAGTACCGAAATCACAGTCAATATCCTGATTGAACATAAATTTTTTTATCATATCTTGTATCGTTGCTCGGTCAACCTGCATTGAAGCTAAAGCAAAATACACATTTGAGGACTTGAGAACTGCTTTTTTAAGGTCAAGCATACCCATTATTTCACCATCACAGTTCCTCACTTCTCCCTCGTTGTAAATAACGATTCCTGTTTCGTCATTATAAGTAAAATCCTCATTTCCGCTTTCCAGAATACAGGCACAGCTGAAGAGCTTGCTTACACTGCCCGGCTGTTCGTTGATATTGTATTTTGGAAGCCATAAACCCTCAACGCTGTTATATTCAGCCATCTTTTCATCAGACAAATCATTGACCGAAAAAACCATTTTCTTATCTGTTGAAACCAACGCCCTTATCTTTCCGCTGTTACGCTCAATCACAACGGCAGAGCCGTCTGTATCCTTAAGCAACTCTGTACAGAGATACTGCAAACCGTTATCTGTCGTCAGCTTTATTGATTTGCCTTTGCCGTTGCCTGCGTCATCATACAGAACATCAAACTGAGAGCTGTGCAGACCGAACGCACCGTAATTTTCCGAACTGTAGCCAATGACATATGCATATTCATCGGGCAGTTTTCCGTTTTTCTTCGGCTCAGAATTCTTCTGAATGATTTCGCAGTTACAATCGGAAAAATTACCGCAGATTATGGTATTGTACTTTATCTCGTTCTCTGCGTCCTGCCTGTAATCCTCAACTGCCTCTGATTCGTAGGAATTTATAGGCAAGACCCCTGACTTTGATATTGTGGCTACTATTGTAACCATAAATATGCACACCGCAAAAATTGAAATGATTTTAAACCTTACGGACTGCTTCATTTGAAAAATCCTCCTTTCTCTCTGATATATATTCACTTATTCTGCCTGAGCCGCAAAAGGCAAATACAGCCAGTGTAAAGGAAACAAGCTGAGAAGCCCCGCCACTACTCAGGAAAAAGCAGTTGATACCCGTAATCGGAAACAAACCAAGGTTTACGAGAATAATAATTGCACTCTGGAACGTGATAAACAAAACCGATACAACAGACGCTTTTCCGTCAAAGTCGCCTGTTGTATTATCTACAGGCACACAGCGGTAAGTCAGATAAGCAAGAGCCACAAAGGCGATAAGAAAGCTTACGGCTATACAAGCACCTAAGCACTGCACAAGGGAAGCAAAAGCAAAGTCATTGCTGTGAGCAGGGATATCCACCATATCAAAGTTGCCAAAGGCTGAGCCGTGACTGATAGCTTTCATAGCCTGTCCTATCTGATATCCGTCACCACCCGTAAATCTGGTGATTAAACGATTGACTACATACTGAATTACACTTTCTCCTGTTGTACCGCTGTTGCTGTTGAGCAATAACAACACGACAATTCCTGCCAGTGCAATTAAAAACAGCGTTAAAAAGAAAAACAGTAAGACCTTTTTGTTGTTTTCAAACACAAATACGCCCGAAAACAGCACAATCAAAAGTGCAAGCAGAGAGCCGAATTCAGCAATCAGAATTGAACCACCTATGTTTATGCAAAGAAATACATCTAAAAACACAAGTCTTTGTTTATTGCTTAAATTTGCAGTGTACAAAAGGGCGAGAAAGCATACAGCCAGAATTTTAATCAACTCTGTAAGCTGAAACGTCATTCCGCCGATAACCAGCCACGCTCTGGTATAATCCAGTTCCTCGCTCGGCGGCTGAATCAATAGAACTGCATATATCAGAACATTCATAGCGATGACAAGCCACAGCAACAGCTTTTTTCGTCTGACCTTTGTGACAATCAGCTTAATTACGGCATAAATCGCTATTGCGGCATACATAGCGAATATGTACTTTGAAAGGCTTGAGGGCGCAATAACAGACATAAGCGTCAGCGAGCAGACCGTTATGTAGCTGACGGCAAATACCATTATCATATTTGCTCTGATTAAAGCTGCATACAAGTAATAAACAGCAAATGCAACCAGAAACGGAATAAGGCAGCCCATATAGGCGTTGAAGCCTTCTTCTGTTCTCACCAGAAGCAGAACAGCAAACGCCGAGGCAATAGCTACAGTACCTGCGAAATACTGCAATGCTTTGCAAAAATCTGCTTTTCTGAGAACATGTGCAATATATTTTTTTGTCATATTCCTGACCTCCGTATTCTAAATAATACGTCTTACAACCGTTCTTTGCACCTGTTCCTGTGCAGATTCTCCGGCTTTCGGAATGTTAAACGTAATCTTTTCGTCACCTATGTAAATCGAAGTTCCGTTTTCAATTGAAATTGACTTGTTAACCGGATCACCGTCGGGTGTTAAAGCCACTCCGTTGCTGCATTCTTTATGTGGATTTAAAAAGAATCCATGGTCATCTTTTGCAATCGTAAAGCTTTTGCGGGACAGATGGTTATAGACTGAATCCACAGTAAGCTTGTTTGCTCTCAGTCTTTCGGGAAGCAGTTCTTCTCTGTCATCCTCACTGCCGACAAGCAGTCCGCCTTCCGGTATCTTTTCGATGTCATAGGTTTTGCCCGTGCTGCCAACGCTCATTGTCAAAACTCTTCTGCGCTTTATAACGGTTTTGTTATCACTGTTATCCGTTTTTATACTGGGAATTACAAATACGGATTTTTTCCTTTTACCGAATTTGATGCGGTCTTTAAAAAACATACGGTAAATAACCGTCAATCCTACTGCGATTACAAAGATTCCTGTTAATGTTGCTAAAAAATTGTCCATAGTGTCCTCCTGAATTTTAATTTTTCCTGTTTAATTACAGGATTTTCAGATTTTTTTAAGTTTTATTGTGATTGATTTTTTTCCTTTTTTAACGGAAGAAAGATTCCAGCTTTCGGAACTGCGTCCTGAAGAAGCAACTGTACATTCAAACGAATCATCCTTCACTTTTGCCACGTGCTTGTCCTTCATCAGGTTAGCAAGCCAGACTATCCCCAAATCGTCTTCCAGCCTTTCGGGAGCCGAGGCCTCGATAGTACCTTTCAGAAACTGACTTAGCTCGTAATTATTTTTAATGTCGGCACTGCTCAGGTTAGAAATTGCTTCCTTGATGTAGGAATAATCTCCGTCAGACATAGCCTTTTCAAAGCCGTCTGTAGAAATAAAGATATTGTTATATTTTCTCTTGAATTTTCTGCATACAAGGTGAGATAAAGCGTCGCTGTCCGTAACAAAATAAGTTCTGGACAAGTCATCGTCAATGTTTACCGACTCTGACAGAATACGTGTTTTTCCGTATTTGTCAACAGCCGCTATAAATCCGTCACCGATGTGAGCAGTGTAAATTTTATTTTTGTGAATCAGCACAGCAAGCATTGTCGTTGAAAACTCCTCTACGGCAATGCCGGTTTTTTTGCTCAGTTTAAAAACGGAACTGCGGGCAACGCATAAAGCAATATTGCCGAAATCGGTTTCGTCCATAGAGTCAATGTCCGCTTTCGTGATGTCGGTAAAATAATCGGTAACAGCCATACCTGCCGTGACTGCGCCCGGCTTTCCGAATACGGCTTCACTGCATCCGTCAAGCACTACGGCTATCACACTGTCTGCTCCGATATGCTTTACCGAAGTAAAGTCCTGACATTCAACTCCGATTTTGCGGTGGTAGTTACCGCTGTGCGTCATCTGAAAATAATCAGCCATTTTAAATTTCCTCCTTAATTTTTTATGATATTTCAAAAACCGACTTCTGTTCAGAAATATCTGAGATAATTCTATCAGTTATTTTTTTCGGCAATTCTGAAGGATGGAAATTATCAATCAGAGTTTTTACCTCCTTCATTTTTCTGATATTTCAAAAATCGACTTTTGTTCAGAAATATCTGAGATAATTCTATCAGTTATTTTTTTCGGCAATTCTGAAGGGTGGAAATTATCAATCGGTGTTTTTTACCTCCTTTAATTTCACAAAAAAAATCTGTGTTATTCTTATACTGCAAACAAAATATGAATTACGGAGGGATCACAGGTGAAGGATATTTCAAGCATCAATTTAAAAAGCTTAAAAAAACAGCTAAGTAAAAAAGGATATCACTTTAAAAATAAGATAAGCTCAGGAGGCTATGCAACAACAATCACGGTAAAAAAAGGTTTTTGTGGCAAAAAAAGATGCGCCAAAATTTTTGTTGACGGCAACCCAACTGAAATTCAGGCTGAGTTTAATACAATGAAAAAGCTTTTTTGCGCAGCGCCCGACAAGTTCCCCGAACCGTTTGATTTGTTTGAAATTACTGTCAGCTCTGCAACTTATGACGATGTCAATTACCGGGTGTTTGTTCTGGTTATGGAACTGCTTGAGCCTCTGCACATTCCATCAGATTCAGGCGCAGACTTCTGGCTGAGGTTTTTAACCGAGTTGACAGAGTCGTTAGTTGAAATGCATCATATTGACTACAACCACAAGGACATAAAGCCCTCAAACGTTATGATGAAAGGAGGACGCTTTATTCTCATTGACTACGGTATCTCAATCGTTACAAACCAAACTCTTTGCAGGACCAACACCTTTGCCGGCACAGAATATTTTGCTTCTCCCGATGCGTTGGAGGGTAAAAACTCCAAGCGTTCGGATATTTATTCTTTGGGTGCGACGGCAAGAGCACTGATTCTTCACCGTACAGATGAACTCATTACATATGACAGTCACAATAATCCTGTCAGCCTGAGCTTCCTCATTGAACAGAAAAGAAAGCTGAAGCCTATGCAACCTTCAGACGAAAGTTTCAGATTCATCTGTAATGTTATTAATAAAGCAATGAGCTTTAATATAACAGACAGATTTCAGTCGGCAGTGGAATTGCTCAACACCTTAAAACCGATTAACTCTTTTCATACACTGAAAAAATGCAGAGATAAAAATCCTGTTTCAGAAAGTACTGCGGATTTTTTTGAGAACAGCAATTCACGCACTATGGAAAATGAATATGTAAACGTTGATTACGCCAACGAGAAAAAGCCTGAAAAAACATCAGTGTATATTCCAAATCAGTATGATAAGGCAAAAACCGATAAAGCAGAATCAATGAATCCCGACATCATATACGATAATATCACAAAAGCAAAAAGGTACATTGAAAATGGTAACTATGATACAGCTTTGGCACAGCTTAATAATATTGAGCATCCGATTGCAGATTTTCTCAGGGCAAAAATTTTAAAGGAAAAAGGCCACGGCTCCTATATGATTCACCTTGAAAAAAGTGCCGAAAAAAAATATCCGCCCGCTATGCTGGCGTACGGTATGTTTACAGAACAATACAGCTATGTAGTTGAATCAGCAAAGATATACACCAAAGCGTTCCGTGTTGTCGCAAAGCTGTTTCAACAGGGAAAGATTGATAAAAAAACCTTTATTTCACTCAACAACAAAAACCGCTTCGGCAATATTGACGAGCTCGATAAAGCATTTATAAAACAAACGAGCGCAAAAATACCACCCATATAAAAACTGCTTTTACAAAGCTGTTATACTATTATCATCCTTAAGGGGTAAATATTTTTGAAATTCAGGAGGAATAATTATGAAAGTAAGAAAATTAAACAAGGCAAACTTCGAAACCGATTTCACAACAAAAAAGAAGGGCAGTCTGGTTGACATAAAAAATAACACGGCAGTTACCTCTATAAGGGAGCTGAGAATTATCCTTGATATTTCAGGCTCCGTAAAAAATTATTACGAAAAAATGATAAGCCTTATAAAGGAGTCACTTTATATCATTAAAAACCCTCTTGGCTGTAAAATTATGGTTTCCATCAGTGTATTTTCAACTAATCACCGAGTCATCGTTCCTTTTACAAATATTAATGACTTGAACATCGAGTCGATTCCATTTCCCGATGCATACGGATACACAAGAACCGGTCAGGCTATCCTCGAAAGCGTAGATGAGGTTATGTCTTACTACGAAAATCTAAAACGTGCAAAAAAAGAATCAGGCTTGGAGGTCTATCCGCCGGTTATTCTATTGATCACCGATGGAAAAACTTATGGTGGGCAGAACGAAACTGACATCAACCAAAATTGGAACAAGTACAAACAGGCAGCCTTAAAAATACAGTCGCTTGAAAAGCTCCCACCTTCCGGCCTCGACAAGATAGCTTTCTTCGCCTGTGGTTTGGAGGCCATGATTGGCTCCGCATCAAAACAAGAATTACAAATGCTGACTCATTATCCCGAAAGAATTTTTACTGCTTCTAACAGTGAATTCCTCAAAGACTCGCTTGCTCAGGTAATGTACTATACAATCACAACTCCAACCCAGGTTATATAATACAAGGAGGTTAAATATGTATTACTTTTCAACAACAAAAACAGGATATACACACATATCAAACAATAAACGCCGTGATGACGCTGCTGTGTGTCGCAGACTAACCGACAACATTTTATATGTCGCCGTTTCGGACGGTGCAGGCTCCGCCTCGCTCTCTTCAATTGGTGCTTACACCGTCACCGACGGTCTTGCAACTGTGCTGTCCGACCGTGAAATTCTCAAAAAGTACTTACCGGAGAAGTTATCAAGGCTTTCTTTGGATGAAATTCTTAACACCCTGCTTAAAAAAGAAAACGAAAAACATTTTAAAAAGCTTATAAACACAATCATCCATACGCTGATATCTCAGCTTTGCTGTGACTCAAATCTTCCGCACAATATTTTCTCCGCCACTCTCGTCTGCTGTTTTGTAAAAGATGAAAAAGAAATTATTGCTTTACACATAGGCGACGGATTCATCTGCGTCTATGATAAAACGAAAAAATCGGCGAGCTTTCTTTCAAAGCCTGATAATATAGGCGAAATGCTTAACCAAACTTACTTTGCTACGAGTTCTGACGCTTTTTCGCACACCAGAATCACATATTATAACAAAGATTTTGACGGTATTCTTATCTCGTCCGACGGACTCAATAGAATCTGGGATGACGCTTACCTGACCGAAAATCTTGTGCCTGCGCTTGTCAACGAGGACATAAATGAGGATTTTGATTTATACAACCGCCTGTTTTCAGATTATGACCAACAATACCCCTCAGCTGTAACCGATGACTGCTCGGTAATTTTACTCATCAGGGAACAGGATACTTCATCTGAATACGACGGTTCGGCAAATCAGACCAACAACAATACTTCTTTGCAGGAACACAATACAGAGTTTGCTCGCTTTATTAAATCGCTCTCACTGAATATCAATTCAGATATTGACGCAGACAAGCTCCAGCATATTTTATCACCTGACAAAGGCAGTCTTTTCATCAACAATCTCAATATTTATCTGAAAAAGCCGGGTATTTTCGAACGCAAAAGAGCCAAATTTCTAAATAAAAAACACCGTAATGATAAGAAAGGAAGCGAATCTGATTATGAAACCGTCAACAATTTGCAGGATACCTCTAAAGGACTTTCTAAAAACGGCAAGAGATATAAGGAGTAAGGAACCTGCTTTGTATGATGCGAGCATTGTCCTTGACGCCTGTGCTGTTACAACTCACATTGTCCGCAGCGCCAAAAGAATCATAAAACACGAGCAAATCCGAATAAACGAATATACGCTTTATGAGCTTGAGCTTCTGTCGCAGTTTCCTGAAGGCTTGTTCTATAAAAAGTCCGTACAGCTCCTTAATCTTGTATATGATGATTTTATTACTGTTGATAAAGGTCTTAATACAGCGTTGGCACAGTACAATTCGAAACTGAACGGATTTATTTTCGTAACTGCCAGCAGACTGAGGGCTATTGAATATTTAGAAAGCATCTTTTTTTCTGACAGTGCTGTTATTTTTCCCGATGAAGACGGAATAAATTTAACCTACTGTATTCTGAGCAGCGACCTTAAGCATCGCAAACAATTCATCTTATCTATGAAAAACTCAGCAGGTAACATTAATGAAAATATCGCTTCTCCCATTACATATTCAAACACAGGCGAAGTAAGTATGGAAGGAAAAAAATACAAATTCTATGCCAAAGGCGGAGAAGGCACCTTATTTAAACGCAATGACACTATTCTTAAGCTGTATAACTACAAAACAAATAATCTCAAAGCTGAAAAAATCTCCCTGCTGATTAAGGAAGGAAAAAAGCCGTCAGGCATTAACTCTTATGTTATGTTTCCGCAGAAATTGGTTGACTACAAATCAAACTCAGGATACACTATGGAGAAAGCTGAGGGAGTAACGCTTACAAAAGCTCTTAAGGACATTTTTTATATGAAAATCATCACGGAAAAAGCAAATGAGATTTTTAAAAATATACTGTACGTTGTACTTGAAATAAATCTGAGGGGCATCGTACTGTCAGATATATCGAGCGACAATATTATGATAAATAAATTTGGCGAAGTGTTCTTTTGTGACATTGATTCTGCTCAGGTGAGTCACAACAATCTTTACTATGCAAGCGGTTGCTACAGACCGAAAGCTTCTGCGCCTAAAATAGCCAAAATAAGCATTAAGGAACCGAACAGACTCTCTTCATATATCCGCACGCAGGAGAATGACGCTTTTTCGCTGGCTGTATTGCTTTATGAGATATATATGGGAGGTTGTTCACCGCTCCATGCAACAGGCGAGCTTGGCTTGGCTAACTTTTACGAAAACACTTTTTCGCTGAATTATTACACAACTTCACGCTATGGAGTTCCGGCAAGTGTTCTTAACAGGTGGGTGAACCTTGACCTTGAATCCAGAATATTCTTTGTAGATACGTTTTCCGCAAAAATCAAACCCTGCATAGGAATGTTAATTAAATATGTCTTTGGGAGGACATCTTAAATTATCGGTATCAGTAACAACAAAATCGGTTTATCTCAGTAAAAACTGTGACAAGCCGCTTTTGTTAATAAAGTATTTAATTTTTCATAGTTAGGCAGTAAATTTGCAATTAAACACAAGCATCTTTATTTCCTGTACCCATTTTCCTGCAACACTCTCAAAATTTCGCTGAACCTTATATATAGCCTGAACAGATGCGTTATTAATAACAATGTCTTCGTTGATTTGTAATACGCGTTAAAAGATAAGACATTTATGAATCTACACTCTGAATAATAGAAAGCAAAAAATCATATGCTTTTTTACTTCCGCAAACCAAACTGGTTGGAAGAATATATTTAATTTCTTGCCCGGACCAATCACTCATCTGACCACCACATTCTCTTAATATCAATCCTGCAGCTGCATAATCCCAAGGCTTGAGTTCTTTCTCAAAATATCCATTGATTCTGCCTGAAGCGACATAGCAAATAGTCAAAGCCGAAGAACAGATTCTTCTCAAATCAAGACAGCTTAATTTGGCTCAATGCTTCTTTATATGAACGATAATTGACCTCTTTTGTGTCGTACAATGTCCCATCTAAATCAAAAATCGCTAACAACTTATTTGTCACACTACTTATCTCTGCCAATGTACAATCCGTTTGGATCTGTCTTACCTGAAAAATTAAACGGAAACAGATTTGCGACAGAGCTTGCAGGCAGAACACGCTCATATAGACTGCCGAACTGATTACTACCGATAGGATTTACTGACAAGAAGCCTTCTTTCTGTCTTAAAGTCAGACGGTCAACTTCAATTTTGGATCGGGTAAGCTCCATTGCAATATCAGTCTGCAACTCTTTTAATTTCTGTTTGCTTTTCGCCTTTAGTTCGACGAATACTGAACAATGCAATAAAGCCTCTTTGTTCTTCCTAAGATTTGCCATAAGGGTGACAACATCCTGCAAGTTACCCTGTGCCTCAATGGTTTCGTTTACATCGTTACCGCTTGATTTGAGCTTGTTTTTGCGTGTGGCGTTCTGTATGATTTTACGCTGTTCCATACTCTCTACAAGTCTGTGGTATATGCGAAGCGTTACTCCGTTTCTGTCTGCAAGCTGTGAAAGAATCGCCTGTTCTTCAGTTGACGGCGGATACTCACTGATCGCCCATACACTGCGGTATGAGTCGCCGACAATATAATAATCGGTGAAAAACTTTATTGTTGAAGGCAGAATCATATCAAAGAAATCTTTGGTGTAGATTTCCTCTGCCTGCTCGGGTGTGAGTACCTTTGGTTTTCTATTGAATAGTCCCATAATTTTACCCCCTTTAATTTCGGACTGCTAACACAAGTATTCGGTCATCCTGATTGTATCCGTAACAGGTTGAAAGCGTTAAAATCTGCTGACCGCAAACAGGTGTGATTCCTGTGTCGTATATGGATTTCTCTTTTGCATACGATATTTTCTTTTCATATGATTTTTCCGTTCCAAGTGTTGTGAATCTGTACCAATCATCATCGGATTTTACTTTCATAACTGAAAAGACGGAGTAAGCAAATGCCCCGTCTTTAGTTTCAAGCACAACTGTCGGATGCTCCGTGAAGTATGAATAATCGGTATAGTTGCAAAGGTCTGCAAACATTGCACCGTTGTTCATATGGTGTCCGTAGATTATGAGATTGGTGCTGTCGGCTGAACACCTTGCGTCAAGAAACGGTGTACCGCTATAGCTGTACTCGCCATAAAAGTTTTTGTTCAGATACTTCTGCGGATTGCTTGGTGTATGCATAACAGGGTAATTGATATTTGTTTCTGATATGCTTATCCAGCCGAAGCATTCGGAATTCATTGAAACGAGTTCTGATATTGAATGAGGTTCATAATAGGTTGTGTAATACACAGGTTGTTCAGTTTGAAATTCATCATCAGAATCACTGACTTTTAACAGACTTGGCTTTCTTATCGTTTCTGTTTCAGTATCTGTATTCGTTGTTTCTTCAGTAACGATTTCTGCAAGCTTTTCAAACTCTGTTTTTTCTTTATGCTCGGTGATTTTCTGTGACACAATCGAAACTACACATAACAGTATAATGATTGAGAACACGGAAATCACAGCGATGGTACTAATTCTTCTTCATTTTCCACCTCCGAAATATACTGCTCGCCGTCATAATCGGGCATTAAATCGCCGTTCATACTTGCTTCAAAGTAAATTGCAAGAAAACGCTTGATGTCTGCTTTCTTCATTCGGGTTACTTCAAAACCTTGATCGGATATAATCTTCTCAACTCTGTTTGCTTTCTGCAAAACATTTTCGGATTTTGAAGATTTGCACCTTGCTATGAACAGGAACTGCCTTGCAGTTGAGGTTTCGGTCTGAATGCTGTCGAGAAAATCAAGGTCTTTAGCGAGAATTTTCCTTACTTTTTCATTCTGTTCAGCTTCAATCCTGCTCTTGATATAGCTTTTGTTTGTATCGAAACACTCGCAGGAATCTGTACAAGTGATTTCAATCTCCGGCACAGCAGAAAGCACCATCATCAGGTGGCGCACCTTGATTTCGATATTCGTGTGAGAAAGTAAGAAATATTTGTCGGCTGAACCATATAGAAAATAAGTTCTTCCTTGCCGACCTTCAAGCCGTTTTTCGTAAAGGTTTTTATGCCCATCAAGTCCTGAGCCGATTTACCTTTTTGCTTTGTTTTCTTCTGCTTGTTTTTCATTTATTTGCCCCTTTCTGCCCAAAATAAGTCTGTTGAGTTGATATAAAATACTTCACAGCATAGCGGATAAAGTCCAGAATAGTTGTATCTTCAAGTCGTATTGACAAAAAGCCAAAGCAGAGTGTTACTGCAAGAGGTACTATTATTCTCGTCTGTGCAAGTATAAGGATGATAAGCTTCCATAACCTTGCTATTGAGCATATCTCTTGACTCCTTTGAAATCGGATGAACAATCTCGCTGAACTTCGTTTCGCCGTTTTCATCAACATAGTTACTTGCAGGCATTGCAACAAATAAGCCTTTTCTTGAGTTCATCACTCTGATTCCGTGAATAGCCACAGCACCGCCGACAGTAACGCTTGCAAACGCCTTTGTGTTGCAATCTTCTACGTCAACGAGCTTATCAATCCTTACCTTGATATACGGCAGTTTCCTTTTCTGATTGTTGTTTTTGTTTCCATTAAAATTTGTATTCTGTGCCATATGAATTTACCTCCGATTTAGTGTTTCTGCTTTTCTGCCCACAGCAGAGAAAGATGCAAAAGTGCGTTTCTCTGTTCTTTCTCGGACAGACTGTCAAGGAAATCTTCAAGGGTGTAATTTTCCTCATATTCTTCTGCAAATTCATTACAGTTATCGCAGATTTTTTTCTTTCCTTACAACTACCGAGCCGTCATCCTGCTGGGTGAATGATAAAACATCGTTGTATCTGAATCCGATTCGCTGGCGGATTTCATAGGGGATTGTAATTCTTCCTCTTTTTCCGAGAACTCTGAACAACCTGAGCATTACTCGTCCTCGCTTTCTGCGAGTTCTGCTCTGCACTCATCGCAGATGCAGTCGCAACAACATTCTTCACTATCATCATCGCATCTCTCAATCAGAATTGCTCCGTCCATAGCTGAAATCTGCACAGCACAGTCGGATGTGATTCCTGATACAATAAGTGCGTCAAGCGGTATACTTACATAAATTCTATTTTCCATTGTTAATAATACACTCCTTCAAAATTTGTTCTAAATCAATTTGTTGTTCGGTGGTTAAATCAAGCAGGCTCAACTGCAACGGCTTGTTTTTCTGCCTTTCATACATATCGTAGTTGCTGATTAGCAGTTCAGGGAATTGTTCGCCTGCGTTGATTCGCTGCTTCATATTGTGAAGCCTTGTGAAATCAAAGAATGAGTAACTGTCATATAAATTACGGATTTCCTCACAATCGTTATATGATACAAGCCATTTGCCCTTTGAATTTGCAAGTGTGTTTTTCAGCCTCTGATGGTCATCCCAAGTGAAACCGCACTGATAAACATACTCACTTGAAAAATAAGGCGGATCGCAGTAGAAAAAGGCATTTTCTCGGTCATAATGCTTTATTAAAACTTCGAAATCCTGATTTTCAATCACATTATTTTCAAGTCTTTTTCCGACTTGCTCTATCAGCTGAAAAAGGCTCACTACTGAAAATGGCTGACAGGCAAAGGATTTTCCACCGCTTGAATAGCTGTATCGCAGAAGTTTAAGAAACATTACTGCTCTGCGCAAGTCGTAGTCCTGTTTCATTTTTATATACAATTCTATGATTTCTTCTGCTTTCAAGTCAGGCAGTATAATCTTTGTCAGTTTCAATTCTTCATCAAGGTACTTATCTTCAAACTTCTCCTGTTTAAAAAAGTTCTTTATAGCATTGAAATCGTCCCTTGAATTAAGCGGATAAAATCCGAGTTCTTCTATGAACGCCATTGGTCTGTCACGCATACAGCGAAAGAGGTTTACAAGATTATGGTTGAAATCGTTGTAAACCTCAAACTTATCAGGTTTTTTCTTGCCTAAAAGTACAGCTCCCGAACCTCCGAATGGTTCAATGTATCTCTCGTAATTCAGAGGAAACAGGGCGTACAAAATATGAAGGATGGAAGTTTTATTTCCCATCCAACTCACAGGGGTTTTGATATTCATCACTCCATTTCGGAATATCAATCGCCCCTGAAACGACAAAAAGCCGTTGATTAAGTTTTTAACTCAACCAACGGCTGTATATCTATTTTAAATATCAATCGCTGTCAGAAACGATTGATATTTTGTTTTATTCAGTTTTTTCCGGGATTTTCCCGTGCTTTTCTTCAAAGCGTACTATTTCGTCCTTTATCAGGTGCAGCATATACCAATTCATTGACCTGTCATCGTATTTTGCCACATAGTCAAACTTACGCAGAAGCTCCTCGTCAATGCGCAGTGACAGATGTTTAATTTGCTTTTTCATAATTTCCTCCGTGTGAACCTACTTTGAGTTTATTATAAGTTCTTTTTATGATATAATGTCATAATGGACTTACGGTGGGTTCACTTTATTTGGAGGGATTTTAATGAAACTTGCCATAATCGGTTCAAGATCACTTACAATCACCAATTTAGAGGATTATATTCCCCAAAATACTGTTGAAATAATTTCAGGCGGTGCTAAAGGCATTGACAGCTGTGCTAAAATGTTTGCTTTAAAACACAGTTTAAAATACACAGAATTTCTGCCAAGGTACAATTTATACGGCAAAGTTGCGCCTTTAAGAAGAAATCTTGAAATCATTTCATATGCTGATATGGTTTTAGCCTTTTGGGACGGAAAAAGCAGGGGGACAAAATTTGTAATAGATAATTGTAAGAAAATTAACAAGCCGATCAGGATTATAACAGAATTTTAATCGGCTGATTCATCCACCTTTTTAATAATCTTTCCAATTTCAGAAATTACATTCACTGTCACAGCGTTTCCTGCCATTTTGTATAGCCTGCTGTCGGATAGTCCTGTCGCTTTTGCTTTGTCGAATTGATCGTCCGTGAAACCTTGTAATTTCCAGCACTCCATCGGAGTAAGCTTTCTTATTCTGCCGATATGGACTTCTCCGTTTGGCTCAATAAAGGCTACTGCAAACTTTTCATTGTCATCAAGAACATCTGAATTTTCTACAAAAACTCCCGAATGTTCAGCCTTGCGGTTACTGATTCCCAAGTCGTGCCTTGCGGTTATGCACCTTGCAATTTCTGTCAGCTTCGGATTGGGGTTCAGGTCGATAAAATAATACGCTTGCGTTGCGGAAGTAGTAAGCGTGTGTGCTATCTGACTTCCGACTCTGCCACGCCTTGAATTTTGTCCCGAAAAGGCGGTATCAATGCTGTCACCGGGATATGCCATCTGATAACCGTCTTTGGTCTTAGACTTTATCGGCAAGCCAAAGTTTTCAGTATCTTCAATGAGATAAAGTCCCGAATGTCCGCCGAACCCGCCCAAACCGCTTGTCAAAGTACAACTTAGTCCTTTTGATGAGTAGATTCGTTCACCTTGCGTTGGCTTTTCTTTGTATAAGAGCTTTTCCGCTTGTTTGCGTGAAAGATAATACTTCTCCGGCACATTTTCCTCGATTATATCCGATAATGTACACTCGATTTCGTGATTGGGGTACTCCGAAATTTTTGCTGTTAAGTACCTGCCAGCATACATCATACCCCTCGTCGGTGCAAGCTCTGCTTACTCGTTTCCAACCGCAAGCGGTTAAAAACTCGCACGCTATGCTGCACCTCCTCTCCCCAAAAAGCTTAATGCTTTTCGGGGACCCTGTATTCAATGTATTGAGGATTGTTTCAAATGTTTTGCCTGAGTCATGGTTAAGCAGACCGGGAACATTTTCGAGGTAGAGATACTTAGGTTTTTTAACGGCAGTAATTCGAGCAATCTCAAAAAACAGCGTTCCTCTTGTATCGTCAAATTCTTTTCTTGCTCCCGCGATTGAGAAGCTTTGGCAAGGAAATCCGCCGGTAATAAGGTCGAACTCGGGTAACTGTTCGGGTACGATTTTTCTTGCGTCATCAAAGTAAAGTTCACCTCCCGTGTCATACATTGCTTCATATGCCTGCTTTGCATACTTGTCGATTTCGCAGTATCCGACGCACTCAAAACCACCTATTACTTCAAGTCCTGAACGGAAACCGCCGATGCCTGCAAACATATCAAAAAATTTGATTGCCATAAATCTTCATTCCAGCGAAGATTTATAGATTAAAACTCACCTCACATTCCCATAGTCATTCCGCTATCCTCATCAGGAGTTTCATTTTCAACTTCTGATTTAGATTGGTTTTCTGCTTCGATTTCTTCCTGCGTAAGCTTTCTGAATGTGTCCTCACCGGGAACGATACCAATGGTTCGATTGTTATCCCATTCAGGGAATATTGTTCCCATTGAATCAACAAATTTAACTGTTCCTCTTGTTCCTGCCGGAACAGGTGCGTAAGGATCCTTCATACTGATAAGCTCAATTCTTGTACCCGGCGGATACAATTTCTTTGTGCTTTCAGCGATTCTGCGCTGTCTTTCATATTCATTCAAGTTATACATCTCCTTTTTTGTTATTCATAAAAAATATTTTTGTCGGACTTCTGATATACACCATAAATACACAACCTTCCTAATTAGTTAATCTCTGTTTCTAATTGTGAGAGCAAATTCTTTCCGTCAAGTGCAGTAAGCACACCAAACCATTCTGACCGGAAAAAGCGTTCGCAGTCATTAAGAATTAACCTTGCTTCATGGTTATGAATATTCAATTTTAAATCCTTGCGAGCTTTTCTGTAATCATCAACAGCCTGCAAAATTATTCCGTTTGCTAATCTTTCATATCCTGTATACATAACCTACCTCTTTAAACTATTATTTTTTTGCATAAAAAAAGAGTTGAAATTATATTTCTATAACTTCAACTCTTTATATCAATATTGATTTTTATTCAGTATTAGCTCTTACATTATCATACCGTTTGCGATACTTATTCTTTTTACTGCAATAATACTTTTCAACCTCATAATAAGGAATCCAAATACCGCAATCTTCGATTTTTTCATAAACAGCAGAAACTATTTCTTCATTTCTTCTTGAATCAGGTGCTTTTCCAATTTTATCGTAAGCATTCTTGTATTCATCATAAAGCCAATTACTAATTTTTTCTTTCTGTGAATTCTTCAGATGTCTGAATTGCTTATCGGTCCTGATAAGCATACCGTCACTTTTTATATGATTTTTTCTCGACATTGATTACCTCAAAATATGGACAAATATTCATCAAGCTCAGAAATGAAATCAGACTATAGAATTCTTATTTTCGATTAAACCTTGTAATTTCTTAACAGCTTCATCTTTACTGTCAGATTCCTTTACAATCCTTAATACTTCATCCATCAAATTCTGAAACTCATTATCAGTCATATATGCCATTCTAATCACTCCAAATTAATTATATGAAAAAAGGTCCGTAGATTGCTCTACGAACCTTCGTGGCTCCCCCAACTGGGCTCGAACCAGTGACATCATGATTAACAGTCATGCGCTCTGGTGAGTGTGTAGAAATAGTTATAAGTAGGTACGGATGATAGAACTATGACCATAATATCATTTAATCTTATAATTATTTCACTTATGCAAAATATTTTTTATTCTCCAGCATAAACTTTAATACTAATACAACAATAATATCGACTTACTGTTTTTATTAGATTGTTGTGAAGTTAACTGAATCGTTTTTCAGTATAATTATAGGTAGTTCTTAATTCTCTGCAAATTGCAAAATTAATAGTATTCTCTGATCTTCTTGATTAAGTCTTCCTCATCTCTATTATCATGAACATAATCCATATATTGTTTTTTTCCAGTTTGTAAATATAATAGCCATCCCTGTAAGGATGATATATAATCATCAGTTAACGTCGATAAATTCGAGTATTTACCAACAAAATTATTGCCGGCATGCCATGACTCATGTCTAACCGGATATAATAATCCATATTCATTATCCTTAATTACTTTTGCATACCCATCCTCATCAATAACAAGTTGATTATTAACTCTATCGTCCGCTTTTCTCATTTCTTCATTTATTTCTTGTTTAGTAAATAAATGAGAAGGTTTACCGCACCTCATTAATTCTATTGAAATAAAGTTTTTATATTTATCTAAAGTACTTAAATCCTCTTGATAGAGTATTTCATTAATTTTTTGCTGAAGCTGATTTCTAAAACTTATTGCTTTTTCTCTGTTATATATATAATAGCAATCCTCTGATAATGGCGACTCCAGTTCTTTTATATACCCATCTTTACAGATATATTTTTTTTAGTATGAAAAAAATAATCTAATGAACACAAAAAATCCGGATTGGAAAATATAAAATAAAATTTAATTTTCCTTACTGTAATATTATCAGCTTGTAAAATAGATTTAAAATTCATCGAGCTATAATTTTCTTGGATATATTTCTTACTTTTTTGCTTAATTGCTTTTTCATCATTTTTATTCAAAGAAATATCTTCATTATGACTAAATGGATTTCTATTAAATTCAGTTAAATTAAGAATTCTTCTTTCTATTTCTTCATCACTAACATTGTCAAATCTTTTATCTTGTTTAAGCTTAACAAATATATCGCAATACATTTTTACTAACTTATCAATATAATCACGAAAATCCGTGTTACTACACAAACCGTGTCGCCCATCATATGTTCCAGAAATATTATTATAAGGACCACTTTTCATTACAATAAGGAATTTTCCCTTAATATATCTGAATACAGTTTTATATCCTTGAGGCAACGGTATACCCGTATCATAATCATAGACACCATATTGAACATATTTGGCATCTACATAGTGTCCCGGCATATCTTCAACTAAATATTCAGAATCGACTACACCGTTTTCTTCAAATATTGGATTTAACCTATTAAATTCTAACAGAAAATAATTCCATCTATAATTTTCTCCAAATCCCTCATAATATAAACACTTTGGCTTAACGAGATAGCAGCAACCTGCTGTATCGTATATATAAATACAATCTTTTTCGTTAGCTAATTCAGCATAGGAAAAGTCAAGACCACCTTTATCAGAGAAAAGCATGTGATTATATGCCGGTGTCATTCCTACAATATTTAACACCTCAATTATTTTGTGAATTTCTCTCCAACAGGAAGATTCCGGCGGATTCAAACCAAATAGTTGTTTATTTAAGAAATTCCAATCACTAGCCTGAGCCTTATCATAATCATTAAAAACATCAAGCCATATATTTAATCTATCCTTAAATTCTTTGATAGTTGGGCGTAAAGATGGATTATTATCGGTAGCATTTTTAAGTAACTCTTCCAGTTCAACAAGATGAATGTTTTTATATTTTTCAATATATCGCAATCCATGACTTTTATCTAGATAATTATAAACACCATCAAAGCCTCTATCATCTCCAGATAATAACATCCACATCGTTTTTGCAAGCGAAAAAACATCACCCTTTGTTCCATCAGCATGTTTGGGATCTCTTTTCATTTCAGGTGCAATAGTGAATATAGCTCCTACTCCTTTATCCGATTTAGTAAAGTCATCTGGATTATCCGGAAAATCCACCAAGCCAAAGTCGCCAAAAGAAAATCTGTCATTATAATAATAAATATTTGACGGTTTTATATCTCTATGACATATTCCCTTTTCATGAAGTTTTTCTAATGTATCTGATAGTTCGATAACTCCTGTTACTATATCACAAATTGTTTTGTCTTTGACATAGTCAAGTATTGGGGTAGCAAGTGGCATAGTGTACCAATATTCCTCTTTATTGGACTCGATAATTGGTATAATGCCCGGAATAGTGGATGCATTTTGTTCAGTTATATGTATTTCATTGATGAATCTGGCTTTTTTCTCATAAGATTTATTATATAATTCTTTTAATGCCAACTCCATACAATTAGTTTTATTTCTCACATGATAAACATTAGCATTGCCACCTGCGCCAAGTTTTTCAATAATATCATAAGAATTGTGCCAACTGTTTTGTTTAGCCATACAAACCTCCAATTTGATATAATGTATTCTTTTTACATTAAAATGTCATAATATATAATATTAAGATAATAATCAATCTATTACCTTTTTCAACAACATTAAAATTTTCTATGTTACATTTTCATACAATAACCCTTGGAATAAATCGATTCTAAATCTTCTAAACGCTATTTTTATCTACGATGATTGTACTTATATATATAAAACGAAATAAGTAATTTCCTTTTCACCTATACCAAATAATATATTACCATGCATAAAAAATTTTGCATCTTCACTATAACATATTTCTGCTTTTGCAGTATAGATTCAGCAATTCATCAAAAAATAAAATTCAGTACATTAATTACCAATAACACAATGGTTTAAAATAATGATTCTCTACTCGGAAACAAAATTGAATGTCATCAAGTACACAAAAGCCAAATCAAATGCTAATTTCTCATTTTTATAATCTATAAACTCTTTATTTCACTATTTAAAAATTAAATATTCGCAGATTGTAAAATGAAGATGAAACAATAAAAAAGAATATCCATAGAAACGATTTCGTAGTAGAATTAAGTTACCACAACAAAAATCCGAAAGGAAACCGTCACTATGGATACACTTAATTTTACACCAACACACAAGAAAGGTCAACACTTAACAAGAGAAGAACGATACTATATATCAATCAGACTTAATATAGACCATTGGTCGATTTACAAAATCGCTAAAGAACTTCATCGTCCGTACAACACAGAATTACCGTTGCCTTGAATGTGTTGAATTTCTCAATTATGTAGACGAAATGTTTACCAAAAAAGGTTGGTCGTTAGATGCCAGTGTCGGATATGCCAAAGAAAACAATCTGTTTTCTTCTGATGAAATGGTATGCACTAAAACTCTTTGCAACTATGTGGATTTGGGCTTACTGCCAATCAAAAACATAGATTTACCGGAAAAGCTTAAGCGAAACACCAAATCTTCGAACGCACGAAAAAACAGGAAAATACTGGGTAAAAGCATTGAAGAGCGTCCTGAAACAGTAAATTCAAGAGAAGAATTCGGTCACTGGGAAATAGACAGTGTACTTGGCAAGAAAGATACAGAACCGGCTATAATGACAATAGTCGAAAGACAAACACGAATGTCATTGTGGATAAAGGTAAAGGATCACTCTTCGTTGGCTATTGATGAAGCCTTACATAATTTAATAAATCAATTTGGAAATAAGAAGTCTGAAGTGTTTAAAAGTATCACAGGCGACAATGGTTCTGAGTTTGCCAATCTATCTAAAATAGAGAATAACGGAACATCTGTGTACTTTACCCATCCATACACATCATGTGAAAAAGGAACTAATGAATGTCATAATAAAATGTTAAGACGATTTATTCCTAAAGGAAAGAGTATGAGTGATTATAAGACGGAAGACATACTGTTCTTTTCGGATGTAATCAATGGACTGTCAAGAAAAATTCTTAACTATCACACACCCGAGGAGCTGTTTGAAACTCAGTTAGATAGAATATATGCTACTTAAATATTTGATACAACATTCCTTGCTGCGGTGACTTACAAATATCTACTTCAATGAACATGATATTCTTAAAAAATTGTTTCAACTTGCTATTGCAATTTGCGTAAATTTATTAATATATTTTTATTTATAAGAATGTTATTTTCCTTAAGCAATTCGTTATTGGTTTCATTAATTAATTCCTCAAACAACATGTAAATATTAAAAAGGTTATTTCCTTCATATTCTTTTTTGTACATCTTACAGAAAAGCAATAAAAACAGAGGATTTGTTAATTCATAACTGATACTAAAAGATGGATAAAATGGGATATTATAAAAATTCAGAAACTCCCTCACTGCTTCTATTGAGTTTTCCTGAAAACCTGTATGATGTATATTTGTGATTGCTTGAGATGCTTGTAAATTTATTACATTATTATCAAACACAAACGATTCATATCCTGAACGCACTGATACAGCTAATCTGACATAATTAAGATTTTTAATTTTATTATAAATTCTACTTAATCCATTTTTCCATATATCTCTGTAATTACTTTCATTTACTGCATCAATATAGATAACTACCGGTTGGTTATGTATTTCTCCTAAACATTCAATAATATATAGAAACTCATCAAATTCATAATTTATTCCGAGAATACTGGAAATTTGTGATTCTACATATTGATTATTAATAAATGTTTGTCCTAAGACTAATATCGAATTCAAACCATTTTGAATAGCTTTTTTTGAATTAAATGCAAATAATTGGGATTTTCCTGTACCAGCATTTCCTGATACAATTAACATTTTATTTCTTATAAGATTTTTCTCAATTTGCTCAAATTCCAAAACCATATCAAATTCACATAATTCCTGTAAAATGCAAATTTCTCGTTCTATTTTCTGCTTTTCCTCTCTTGATTCACTTTCATTTAGTTCTTTAACTTTGCTGGCAACTTGATTATTTATTCGAGCAAAATCATTAGAAAACTCAGATTTTATTCTGTTTGACCAATCAAAACAATCTGATATTGTTGATATGGTAACATCATCAAGATTTTTTATAAATCGACATAAACTATCAATAAAAGGCCGATTTTCATCGTATTTCCAACAATTGCTCTTAATTATTCTTATTGCCTCAAGCTTTTTGCCGTTTAAAAATTTTATCGCATCATCATTACAAGAAAACAAATCTAAATATTGATTTAGTGATGTTGTAACATTAAATTTGCTATTATATCTTGTTCCTAAGGCATTTAAGCTCGTTGTAATATTCTCATAAAACCAGTTTTCATCAAGATTATGAGCTAAAAAATAATATGAAGCAATTGCAGGCTCTTCAATCACTTGATCTAGTATAGTATTATTACTGATTAGCACTAATTCTATCCCATTATTTTTTAAATCACTTACTGTTTTAACATAAGTTTTTGATGTTGTAGTCAAATCTAAATTACAGTACAAGTAAATAACATCTAATTTTCCTGAATAATATTTTATAGCCGAGTTTGCAGAATGTTGAATCTGTGAATAGCAACTTGAATCCAATTTTTCAAAATATTTAGATTGAAAGCTTATCCTTTTACCGGATTCTGTCAGGACAGGTTCTATCTCAACCCCAGGGTTGTTTGCATTTGAATGGTAAGTATTAATATTATTCAAATATGTATGTTTAAAAAGTAACCGACACATTGACTCAAATGCGTTTCTTTTATCTGAGTTGCATATTTCAAATTGCTGCCATGTAATAACTTTATTAACACTCATAATTAAACCTCCATAAATAAGCTAATAACGTAACACTTTCATTCGTAAACAACATTTTAGCAATTATACTCTGAACTTTTATACATTAATTATAAAACATATAGTTTACAAACTGCAATAGATAAAGACACGAATTATTATTTGTTAGTTGTTATTGCATTTATTAATAACATTGGTAAATATCACTTACAATTTTGAAATTATATTAAATATATTCCCATAACGAGCCACAATTGTATATCGTTATGTGAAGTTAACTATAAATATTTATAATTTGGCTAATTCTACATTTCTATACTCATACTTACATTAAATATCAAATAAACAACATTAAAGATGTAATTTTATATAATAATTAATATTGTCTATCTGCATCAATTCTATCCTTTGCAATAGAATAGTATTACTTATTTCAGTATAAATAATATTTCAATTCTTTTATCATACGAAACATCAAGTTTATAATATAATTTTTGTTATAAAAGTGCTATCGCTTTCTTCTGTTACTATAAAAGGATATTTTTTCTCAAATAATATATCTCGTATAACAGATGCATGTGGATGATGATATGTATTTTTTGTTCCGGCGGATACTACAAAATAAGCATTAAGTAACGCTATTTCATGATTATAGCTTTTTCTGGAACCATGGTGAGGCAATTGGACACATCCAATTCTGTCCCAATAATTCTCATAATGGCTCTTAAGTTCTTTCCATCTTAATTTACCGCTAGCACTATAATCACCAAAATACAAACATCCATTAGCTTTATAACAATACTCCCATTTACAGTGACAACAAAACTTTCTGCAGTATGATTGAACCATTATCTGATAAAATTCTTTATCTTTTGCACCCGAAAAAAGTACTAAAGAATTTAAATTTAAATCCTTATTTACATCTTTATAGGAATCATGTATTTTTTCTTGTATTGTTCTATCTCCCCATTGTGATAAAACTCTTTTTATATTTGAATCGTCAACTATATATTCTAGTCGGCTACTTAAAGCTTTATAAAACTTAGATTTTTTTGATGATTCTCTGAAATTAAACGGTATGTATTCCCATATCTTTTCTATTGGGGATTTTGATATTTGATTTAAATTATCTAGAACATTTTTTCCAGAACTAATAATTTCAACCTGTCCAAAATCTTCATCTCCTATATCTTCTAAACGCTCCTCATTGCTATAGTTTAATGCAAAAACATTCGTTTCAGGAGAGAAATTTTTAATAACTTCATTAGGATTTTGTATCAATCTATATGTAAAATCAGTCTGGTTGTTATTTGGCGAATTACATAAATATCTTATTGCATAAATACATCTATCGCTTTTAGAAGTCAAAGGAAAAATAATATTTTTAACGTTACAATAATTTAGAAGATATTCTAATCCATTTACATGATCTTCATGCAAATGTGAAATAAACACAATTAATATATCTTCTCCTTTATCAAAATTTGCTCTTATTTCTTTATTAATATCAAAAGATTTAGTGCTTGTACCGCAATCATATACTATATTTATTTTGTTCTCGCCATTTTTAAACTGTTCCAAACAAAAAGATCCCTGACCAACCGGCAAAAAACTTCGTAACATTATCATAAACACTTTCTCCATTAAAATATTATATTTATATCAATTATCATTCTCGCTAGTCTCTTTCATCATATTAACAATTTTTGTCGCAAATTTTTTATAAGAAAAATAAAATATTATTGCTATTAAAATGAAAGGAACACCAAATAGTTTATTTTCGCCTAATATAGAAATAGCTATCAATACAAGGAATAGCACTATACTTGTCCTAGATAATGCATATTCTCTGGACAATGTTTCCATGATAGGATATTCCTTTTTAACTTTGTTAAACTTTTTATAATCATTATCAAAAGGTATAAGATGAATCTTCTTAAATAATGGTTCCAATACAACTGATCCAATTCGGTTTATGATTAAACCAATTTCATATGAAATTGCAAAAGCACATAATGTTATAATTATCTCTGAACCAGTTGAAATCGAATCAAGCAATTCATTACTTATGTAACCAAAGCACAATGATGGATTCACCAGAATAAATAATCCTAAAAATATTAATCCAATTAAACACTTGTTTACTAAGTCATAAAATGGGATGTCTATTTTCATTCATTACCTTCCTTTGCTTTTAAAGTACCCAAATATGCCCCAAACTTTTCATTGTTCATATTTTCATTTTCTAAAAATGAAGTATCATAGTTATATTTATCGTTTGATATGTATATATGAACCTTTCCATTCTCACAGTCAAAAACAATATCATTTGCAGTATTTTGTGTTATTGTATTATATCCAGAGTAATAATCCAAATATTTGGAAGGGGCCTCACCAATAACAATTAATCTGGGTTCGAGTTTTTTCAATATATCAGAAGGAACTTTCCCTGACTCTCTTCCATGATGTGGCGCAAACAGTATATCAATTTTAGGTCAATCAATCTCATCTTTAATTTTTTCTAAAAATTCGGATTCTATATCTCCCATCCACATAACAACAACACCATTTTCTAACGAATATGTAAAAATAGTAGATATATTATTAAAGTCATGTCCTTCAGAAACAGCTTTCAAAGCTTCCTTATAATCCAAATTTGTTTCTTCAGGCCACAAGTAATTTATTCCCGAACAACCTCTTTCTTCATCACCTTGATTCAACCACTTCCTTTTACATTTTTTATATACATAATAATGTTGATTTCCATCCCTCAGCTTACAATAATGCTTAAAATCTTCAGTTTCATCTGTTTTAATAGCAGAGTTTTTAACGCAATAAAAATTAAGAATCCCAATTCTTTCATCCAGATACTTTAGCCCTTCTATATGATCCTGATCAGGATGTGTTGAAATAAACCTAATATATCTTTTCCTGAAAATTCTGAAATTATTTCATCTACTATTTCTTCCTTATTATCATCGTCTAAACAACAATCTATAATTGAAAAATTACTAGAATTATGTTTTATATAAAACATGTCTCCCTCACCCACAGATATTTTATAATAGCAATTATTTATATTCATTGTATAATGTTGTTAACTTGAATCATTTGAGATTCATTAACATTCACAAAATAATCTGAAAATATAATTATTATCGCTGCAATCGTTAGGTTGTAGCTTTTTTAATAACATATAAAATTTACGAATAACATTAACTTTGGATAGAGGATAACTTACAATTATGGATTGAATGAATATAAAAATAAGACATTTAAATATTAATGATACAGAGGATATGTATTCATGCATAATGCGTTCTTACGCTTCAATGAAAAATAAAGAATATTTTATCCATCCAACTAAAGAATATTTATTTGAAATTTTATGTGGAAAAGGAAAAAGCTATGGGACTTACTTGGATAATAAATTAATAGGATGTGCCTCTGTTGTGTATGAAGATAAAGCAATTACGCCTTTACTTGAATATCAAAAAATATATAATGATAACAGCAAAATTATTCAATTTGAACATGGTGTAATTTTACCTGAGTACCAAGGTAATAATTTACTAGAAAAAATGCTAAAACACATTTGTGAAGAACTTTATTTCTTAGGCTATAGATACATAATAAGTACTGTTCATCCGCTAAATTTTCCAAGTTTAGTAACAGCATTTAAGATTCATCAAAGAGCCATATGCTTAAGTAAGTTCTATAACAAAAATATTCGCTATATAATGATTGGAAAAATTAAAAGTATAGATAAGGCAAAGTTTACAGATTATAAGTATTTATATCCAGATCAATTTTCTGAAATAAGCTCAATATTAGAAAAAGGTTATGTTGCTTTTAATTTTGATCGAAGAATGAGAAAACTAGTGTTAGGAATAGAAAATGAAACTTGATAACAATTATGATTCAAAAATAGGAAATTTATTTCCAAAAAACATACCCAATGATTATTTTTTTATTTCTGATTGGGATCTTCATAATGCGGATTTCTCAATAGATTCTGCGTTTTTCTATAGTAAGCTTTATGCAAAAGTCAATTATAGTATAAACGACTATTTTTTTATTAATGAGCGATTTAAAGAAAAATTATGGCTAAAAAATAATTGCAATTTGGCACTTGAAAAACAAAATAACAAAATTGACTTTTCTATTTTTCCAAATGGTACTACTGCAGCAGATACTATAATACAAATCCTCAATAAAGATAATAAGATAATACCTTTACTTATATCACCTGTTTATTTTACTTACATTGATATATTAAAAGATAATAATTGCATGATTAATTATTACCCTATTCTTTCCGCTCAAGGTCAATATAAATTCAATATTAATAATATTATCAAATTAATTGTTCAAGAAAAAATTAATTTGATAATATTGACTTATCCCATATTTGGCAGTGGAATAACAATGAATATTATGGATTTAAAACAACTTTTGCAAACATGTAAAAAGTATAATATAAATATTCTTATAGATTATATATATGGAGATCTTGAATGGAATAATAATCTGCAAATATTACCGGAAACAATAATCAATGATATTAACGAAAATACTGTTTTATTAACATCATTAAGTAAAAATTTATTTCTTAATGGGGCTAAAACCTGTTTAGTATTTAGTAATTCAGAATTAATCAAAAAAATTGAAAAGGCTTCGGTTTATAAAATTGGTTCCATGTCACAAAGTCAACTAGAGGTTTTTAAATTGATTTACAGTAAAGAAAATAAAACGATGGTATTAAATATATTGGGAAAAATACGTACACATGTACAACATAATTATGAACAAATAAAATTGTTCTGCTCATGTTCCCAAAAAGGACTATTAATAACCAAATGCAAAAGTGGTATTTTTTGCTTAATAGGTATTCCCAAAGGTCTTTTTGAAATAAATAAAACTGATGATGATATATCTAAAATAATTATGGAAAAATCAAATATATTAACTATTCCACATAGTAGATACTTAATGTGCTCCACGTCTTATTATTGGTTCAGGGTAAATTTAAGCTATTCACAAGAATTGCTTATCCCTCAAATCTATAAATTATTACAAATCGATTTTAATTGATTCAATTATTTTTTTTATATCTTCAACTGAGATATTTTCTTTTTCTTTTCCCGTTACTATTTTTGATTCTTTTGCAATATTTGTTATTTTCTTTATTTTATTTACACTTTCAATGCTATCCATTAACTTTAGTATTTTTCTTGATAGTTTCCTTTTGAAGTTAAATTCTAATATAATATCAGAATAACATTTAAAAATTTTAGGAATAGTTAAAGCAACAGCTGAAATAACAATAAATGTAAGAATCCAAGATCCTTTTTTAGAATCTAACAAGAAGTAACCGTCAGTTAAATTATATAGGTTACCAATCTTATGCAAAAGCTCTGAAGTTGAATTTAACGCTATTTCATAATCAGTTGTATTGCAAACAAATGTCACTACTGAAGTGTATTTTAGAAGAGTTATAAAAGTCTTCTGAAAAATTGTTTTGTTGAAGAATATACAGTATTTTGTTCAAATTCAACAAAAACAACAATTCAATGTTTTTAGGCATTTTACTACTGTCTAATTGATACAATTCAGACAATATATTGAAAATAATATCGTAACTAAATATTTCATTTTCAATATAAAAAATAATATATTCAAATAAATTGCTTAACTCATTATAAATATAGAACTCATTATTTACAGATAATATTTTTATAATAATTTCTTTAAGAACAAAAGGAAGTTTGTCTAATTTTTTAAGAAAAACAAAAGAATTCCAATATTCAGCATAACGATTTTCATATAACAATTTTGCAGCATATTCTTTAAACATTTGAGATGAGACCAATTTTCCTCTGTATAAACATTCGGCCTTATTTAAACTTGTATTGGCAAATAAGTAGCCAAAGAAATATGGTAAACCTAACTGTATACATTCTAAAGAACATGAAATAAAAGACAGTTGCTCCGCATGTAGAGTTGCTAAATTTGTTTCTTTAATATTACATATATAAAAACTAATTTTATCGATTGAAGACCTATTAAAGTCACATTTTATAATATCCACATTAATAAAACTGCATTCGCAAATATTAGACATTATTTTTTCATCAATAAATTTGCAGTTTTTGAAAGAAGATATTTGAATCGTATTAGTATTATATTTATTATTGAATAATTTACAGTTCTCAAAATAACAATTTTTAATTTGTGAACGTCCGAAGTCAGTTTCTTCAAAAGTACAATCAATAAAAGTACAAGAAATGAAATCAGCTCTATCAAATATATTTTTATAGAAATGCACATTTTTAAATGAAGAGCCTCGGAAGTCACATCTGAAGAAAGATACTATACTATTTTCATTTTTAAAATTTAAATTTTCAAAGATTAAATAGGAAAAATCTCGATCAGAAAACGATAAAATCATACACTATTGATTTAAGGCAATATTTTGAATTCACTATGGAATCTGCTATTGAATGGACAAACAAAAAATCCATTGAGCAATATATAAATTTACTGCACTGTAAGTACAAACCTAAGAGTGTTAAGCGTAAAATTGCTTCGCTAAAAGCATTTTTTTTCACTATCTTGAAATTGAGGAACTTATTGATATTAACCCTTTTCATAAGATACAAATCAAGTATAAAATCACCCTTTATTCTCCCAAAAACTATTCCCATAAATAATATTGAGCAAATTATTAGGTTTGCTTATCTACAACTTACCAAAGCGAAAACTGAGTATGCTAAAAAAGTTGCTCTGCGGAATGCACTCATACTTGAGTTACTGTTTGCCACCGGAATGAGGATTTCAGAATTATGCACACTCACGACTGAACAAATTGATTTTAATGATTACATAATCAAAATTTACGGAAAGGGCTCAAAAGAACGCCTGATTCAAATCTGCAATCAAAATGTTCAGGAGTTGCTCAAAAAGTATAATCAATCATTTAAATTTGAAATAGCAAACAACGAATTTTTCTTTATAAATAGACTCGGCAACCGTCTATCTGAACAGTCTGTTCGTAATATGATTACCAACTATGCAATCGGTGCGGAAGTGCCGCTGCACATTACTCCGCATATGTTTCGTCACTCTTTTGCAACTCTACTGCTTGAAGAAGATGTTGACATACGCTATATTCAACAAATGCTCGGTCACAGTTCCATTACAACAACGCAGATTTACACGCATACGAGTATCAACAAACAGAAAAACATCCTTTCTGCCAAACATCCGAGAAACAAACTTGAAATCGGGATATAATAAAAGCCTTGCGAGCGTTTTAACTCACAAGGCGATCAGAACACTTTATTCATTTTTATCAAAATCATTTTCTATTACATCGGAAATAAGATTTGAAAAATCAACAGCATTTTTTGAAGTAATAACAGGTTTTCCTTTTTAAGTCCTTTGAGATTTTTTTTTGTACTGGCGGGTTGTCATTCCTGACCACGCTTTTGTGATTTCATCAGTCAGAATTGCATATTCTACACCCTGCTTTACACCACGAGAATCCCATTCATCAGTAAGCTCTTTTCTTACCTGTATAGCTTGAAGTCTTTGATTTATCCACTCCCTGCTATACCCTTTTTTTCAGATAAGTTTCAAGGGCTCTCTCTATGGTAAGTTCAGGGTCTATGGTTTCATCAATTCTCTCTCTACCTACTTCTGCAAGCCACATTTTGAAAGGTTCTGCTTTTGGCGACGGGATTGACTGTATTAATCTTAAAAGCTGTTCTGTATTTGCAACATCTGTTTTGTAATTTTTACCATCCTTAGGAGATTGCATTTTCAGTTGTACGATATTTTCGTACAACTGGTTTGCTCCTTCAGCTTTAAGCTTTCGCTTAAGATCGCTCCAGTAACGACGAGGTTCGTTACTGTCAGTCAGAACTGAAATTACATCAACTATAGAAAAATACCATTCTTCTTCCGACTCATTCCACGCAGTACGAATCTTTTTATCTTCAAAAATTTGTATCTTATTTTTTCTTCGCTCATATATATTCACCCACTTCTAAGCTGAAAATATTATAGCAGAATAAATTTGTAAATTCAATCTATAAGTCTTTATAGAGATAAGAATTGTTCATAATTAAGGTCGAATATAATCTCTAATTCATAACCTCGTGATACTTTCACTTCTCTTATGAGCTGACAGGCTATCATTTTCTTCTGCTCCATTGTTGAATTGTCAAATTCGTCTGCCCAAGTTCTGAATTGTGAATAATAAAAATCAAGCTTACCCATCGCATTTTGCTGATTGGCAAGCTTGAACTTTATATCATTTAATTCAATTTCCTTTTTATGGAGCAAATCGTTTGTATTGTCAATAGAAGTGGACAGTATATCGGGAGTGAAGCGACTTTCGCCGAGTAAAGAGCGTTATTTCGGCGGACAATTCAACCACCTGTCTTTTAAGCTTTTTAATTTCTTTTTTTCAAGCTTTGTCTGTTTTCTCCTATACTCCGATATTTCGGATTTGTAGCGTTTTTCCAGTGCTATATCTTTTGTGTTGATTTTATTTTGGCGAGATAATCTCTTAATGTTGCAAGCACAGCACCGTCAATTCTGTGTGCTACATAAGCCGACTGTCCGTCACATGCACCTCTTTTCATTGTTTTATCGGTACATATATACCGCTGTCTACGAACTCTGTACTGACTTCCGTCTGCCCTGTCGTATCTGTCAATATAGCTTGTTGATACCATTTTCTGACCGCAGTGGGCACAATATATATTTCCGGACAGCAATGTACTGCCTTTGGTAGTCCTTGCTATCTGTTGCTTTTCTTCATTCTTTGAGGAGCGTTGTTTCAGTATGAACTGAGCTTGGTCGAAGATATTTTCATCAATTATATGCAATCTTTCAATATACGGTGATTCAACACCGCCTGACACAAGATAACCGCAGTACAGCCTGTTCTTTAGAATACGATTAACCGTATTACATTGAAACTTGCTGTTATTATGGGTTTTGATTCCGTGACTGTTCAGATAGTCAGCCATGCGATATGAGCCGTAACCCTCTTTAACTGTCATCTCGAATATCTTCTTGACTATCGGAGCTTCATCATCGTCAATGACTATGTCCATAAGCTCTTTTCCCTTTTTGTTGATTTCACCGCTTTTTATAAGTTTGTAACCGAATGGTGCAACACCTCCGGTAAATTTGCCGTCTAACGTCATTTGGTTAAGGCGAGTTTTAACACGTGCTGACGTTTTCTGACTCTCACCGTTGGCTTGCCAAAATCGTATGTAATTCATAAGCTTGTCCACATGATTATCCATACGCTGTTCGCCCTCATTAACGCTCCACACCTCTATGCCGTGTTTGATGAATCATTCGACGACAAACGGGGTTTCGTCATCAATTCTGCCTATTCTGTCAAACATAAAGACAAGGAGTACATCGAATTCTTTCTTTTCTGCGGCGGCTTTTAAATCCTGAATAGCATCTCGGTCGCTTGCCGAAACCTTGAATCCCGATACGCCTTTTTCCTGAAACTCTTTCAGAATTGTCCAGCCGTTGCGTTCTGCAAATTCTCTGCACGAGGTTTTCTGCATTGGAATATCATCTTTATCAACCTGACCTTTGGTTGATACTCTGTACAAGCAATATACTCTTTTCATTTTATCACCCTTTCATACGATTTTTGCAAACCAATAATACTACATAATTTCTATAATATCCAGCGAAATCTGAAAATGAACTTAAAGAAATTCAGCATCCAATCTGTGCGTTCATTCTGTTCTCAAATGTATCCAAAAGGTTTTCGAGAATATTCCTTTCAACATGGTTATTTCTGTTTTTAGAAAAGTAGATTGTGACCTTACAGTCATTTATAACAGATTCTATTCTGTGTTCTGAATCAATGTTATTTTTATTTATATAGTTTTCGTTCAAATTATCACCTGTTCCTTATTTTTTGCTTTTGTCATTTATATGATCTTTCATCTGCTCATCAGCTTTTGCCGCTGCATTGCACAAGCACATAAAAACTACACCTATAAAAGCACCGACAAAAAGGCCAATCATAAATCCTAACATTTTAACACCTTCTTTCAGTAATTTTCTTCTAAATACCCCGACAGAAGAAAACAAAAAATCTTCTGCTGTCGGGATAAAATCAATCGTTTTGGATAGCTCTAATTTTCACGCTATCCTGTTGTCGCTATTTATCCTCGATGCCCTGCGACAAGGAACACATCAGACGGCTATTGCATATAGCTCCATTGGAATTTCACCACCGTGAGGATCTCCCACGGCCGCCCTCTTTGGTTACGACGGTTCTATCACGCTCGACTTTTGACTGGACGGAAGTATCATTATCCCCTCTGCCTGTCATCGCCTTCATTGAATTTGCCTTTCAATGTCTGAGTCCTGAAGAACTGTAAAGGTGTTCGCTCATGTAGCTTGTCCGTTCCGAACAGCAGAAGGAATGTATCTGATGTGCTTATATTTGTTTTTCAAAGAGCAACGCCTGTTCTCTGAAAAAAGAGAACAGGCGAAAGGATTATTTATCCCTTTCACCTGTTTCCTCACTTAAAAGCTAAAACACACCCCTAATTTATAAATTTTTTAAAATATTTTTGATTTTTTCTACTGCACGATACACCGATCTTTGCACACATTGATAAGTACAGCCTTCTTCAAGTGCTATTTTATCAAAAGTTTTTTCTTCAAAATAGTACTTTTTCAATCTGCGTTTTTGCACATCGGGTAATTTGCTTATTGCCATATGCAAATTTTCTGTAATCTGAACATTTTCAAAGTATTCTTCTAACGACCATTCACTTGCATCTTTCTTTTTATTCAAAGTATGTTCATATACTTCGGAGTGTTCCAAATGTCTGTTGTACTCATTCATTTGGAAAATATCTTCAAGTTCAAATATATTGAAAGTTTCAAATACGCTCTTTGAAACTTCAACCATTTGAATGCGGTTATTAACATCAACGAAATAAACATAGTATCTTCCTTTTTCTGAGCATAAAGTATAAGGATTATACTTGTCTTTTCTTCTCTTAGGACGTTTGTCCATTAATTTTTCCTCCAATCAATCTGAATCTTTTAGTAATTCAGGTTGTTTGGAGGACCTCTGTTTCTATATTTCATCATGCCCTTCCATTTTCATGTAAAAAGGGCATAAAAATACCGACAAGTATAGAAAGCTATTACTTGTCGGTATTCTATCACACGCTATTAAATGTCTTTATTCTTCTTGCTATCACAAAATTCATTAATTATATAGTTATTAACATAAAACTTGCCTTTGACCCCTATTTCTTTTCTTATATTACGGAAGCACTTCTCAGTTTTCACTCGTATATTATCATAAGCAGTTACAGAATTTGAACATTTATATTCCGAACAAGTGCAAGCACTGCGGTAAATTCCTTTTTATTCGTGGTGGCAAATATTTCAGCTACTGTGATAATCCGTTAAAGGACGAGCCTGACAAGACCTGTCGAGATGTCGGCTCAAGACGGCACTATGACGACAAGTGCAAAAACGATCCCATCTGGCAAACTTACAACAGGGCATACAAAGCACACTATGCAAGGTATATGAAAAAGAAAATGACCATTTCCGAATTTGAGAAATGGTCACGGTTTGCGTCAAGTTTGAGGGATAAGGCGGTTGCAGGAAAGGTTGATTTTGCACAGTATTATGCCAATATACGGAAGTAGCTTTTCTTTGTTTACTGCTATGCAGATTTTAGATATGTATAATCAGGTATTATATAATTATAAAAATATTACAAACGTTTGAAACAAGAATTTGATAACACAAAAACAAATATACTACTTATCAATATAAAAATATATGGACATATTATGTCCATGGTGCTGCTTGGAATATCAGATGAAAGCATATTAATAAACTTAAGAAAGTCAATATTGGCAGTCATGCAAAATATTTCGTAACACACACTGATAATAAAAGGAATTGCTATATTTTTTAAAATTATAGATATTGAAAAACTAATACTAAAAAAAGCAAATGTCTGAACAAAAAATATAAAAATATAATTAAAATAATTAAAATTTAGTATTATACAATATAAGCCAAGCAATACACATATATGCAGGAAATAAAAAACAAACACAAGAAAAAGTTCAACTATAAGACTTTTTATAAACAAGCAATAGTTCTCTGATCCTGCCCTCTACATACTCTCTGAAACCAAATAAAGTCCACCATACAGCAAAAAATGGGCAAAAAATTTGTAACATTATGTATGTTGAAAAATAACATTGTTCGGGTGAATATCCTTTAGCAAAATCCAAATATGTTAAAAAAGGAAGTACAAGAAATAAAAAAACAACAGGTACAATATAGAGAATTCCCATTCCTTTAAGTGTTAATTGTATTAATGAAAGGCGGTTTATATATCTTTTAAGGCACATAAATATCCATCCTCTATATCAGCGTTAATACTCACTCCCTGCTCAATAAAATTACTTGAGAGAACGATTATATAATTTTTATTATCCTTACTGATTCTGTCTTTAACATAATAATTTCCCTCTAAATTATTTTCATATTCTTCGTCTAAAAGAAAAACTTTTTCATTTCCGATAGAAGTAATATCGCTGCAAGTTCCCTGAACAACATTTCTTCCCTCATTAATTATAACAATCTCATCACATATTGATTTTACGTCCGAAACAATGTGAGTAGAAATAATAATAGTTTTATCATTTTTTATTTTCCTTAAAAGAGATTTAAATCTTACTCTCTCCTCAGGATCAAGACCTGCAGTCGGTTCATCAAACAAAACAATTTCAGGATTTCCCATTATAGCTTGGGCTATTCCCAATCGTCGAACCATACCTCCTGACAGCGAACCCACTTTGTTTTTAATTTTATCACTTAGATTGACCAAATCAATGCAATATCTGATTTCATTGTCTTGATTTGACTTAGGTATTTTCTTTAATGTGGCAAAATATCTCATAGTTTCATATACAGTCAATGACTTCATAGCACCAAACTGCTGAGGCAAATATCCTATATTTTCACAATCGCACTCAATGCTTCCCTTTTCGGGAGAAAGCAAACCGCATATACATCTCATCATAGTAGTTTTGCCGGAACCGTTTGGCCCAAGCAAGCCATAAATACCGTGCTTAAATTCGCAGGAAAAATCATTTAAAGCTTTTGTTTTCTTAAAAGACTTAGTGCAGTTCTTCAAAATCAGCACAATTACACCTTCTTCCTTGTTAATTATCATTTATACTTTCGGAGTCAACCACGGCTTTTTCTACATATTTAGAATAGCCCATATCTCTTTGAGCAAGAAGTATTTCAGCAACTTGCTTCTTTGTTTCCTCATCAGTTGCTTTATTAATAAAAACTGTATCATCTCCTAAAAATATTCCATCATAAATACAATTAGAAGAAAGCATTTCATTTGTCTGAATAATAGTATATTCTTTGAGATTTAATTTATTGCTGCTATTGTTATCCAACTCATTAATGTATTTCTGAATTTCGTCTATATATTCTTCATCTATTTCGCTCAATCCCCACGCCTTTACAGTAATTGCATAAATCTTATAAATATCAGACGAATTTGATTTATAAAATCCACTAAAAAGCGTAGGATAGCTTGTAACCCCGACAAAACAATTTTTCTCATTCTTTACCTCATCAAGATTTGAATAAAACTGCCTTGCTGAATCAACTCGAATATTAAATTCTGTTTCGGATTTTATCTCAATCGGATTATATGTGGTATAATCACCCGTAATTTTGTGAAATCCGGGAATAGGGTAATATGCAAAAAAGCCGGGCAGAGAACACGCCTGATAATTACTGTATAATATAGGTGAATAACCGCTGTACTTTATGTTTATAAGTTGCAGGTTTCCGTTCCCTATTACAGTAACATAATCTCCTTCACGATTATATTTTAAAGCATTTCCTTCAATATCAGTTATCTTTAAAACATTGTATCCATGGTACAATGTAAAATTGTAATACTCTAAACCTGTATCAGATAAAGTCATTGATACTTCGGCATCTAATTGTCTGTAAATGCTTAAATCCATATCGTATGATGTAACTTCAAAATCCGGATCTTGGTTCTTTTGCTCATTTTCAGTATAAAACAAATAATCTGACATTGAAATACTGTCAAGCTGAGCTCCCTTTTCAATATGGCTTCCACCATAAAAGTAGCCAACCAGATTAAATGTTGAAATTAATAGTGTTAATGACAGTAAAACAGCTTTTAATGCGGTTTTCTTTATTTGACAAAGTTTGAAAAACAAAAATGACAGTAGAGAAATCCAGAAAATAATTAAATTCCATCTATAAATTTCAGCATACATACCGTAATCATGGTTTATGTACCACTCTAAATCATTTGGCAGAATATATGCAAGAAAATATTTTGCTTCCCAAAAATTAATTTTGGTAACCTGGCTTAAACCCCCCGGAATAAAGTCAGATGTACTTGACACAAGGAAAATTATAAGCGCCATAAGAGCATATGAAACAATCCTTTTCGTCTTTTGAGCAAAAAAAACGCCAAGTAAAATCGGGATTATTCCACCCAGAAAAACATATAAAAATAAAACTGAAAATATATGATACAAATAACTGTAGTCATTCATTCCAGATGACAAAAATATAACAAAATTAAATACAAATGCGCTAAAGAACTCTAAAGCCGGAATAAACAACAAAACTGTTACAGTACTTGTTAAAATCCTAGTCTTACCATTTTTGTGTGAATACAATGCTTCATCTATATAACAACGCTTATATAGGTAAAAGAATTCATATGATGTAAAACATAATATTACAAATGATAGTAAGCATAATTTTATAGAATTCTTTAAATATATTAATACATCATTATTGAGTGAAAAGCTATAACAACTATATACAAGATTCCCAAAAAAACATACTAACAGTATGATAACCGGAATAAATATTATTTTAGTTTTAAAAAACAATTTTAAATTTTGTTTTATCATTTTTACTCACCCTATTTCTTGTAAGTACGGGTCTTACAAGGAAATAATAAATACTAAATTAGATTGCTGTAATTTTACCTGTGGCTGAACAATTCTTTTTTGATTCCGTTTTTCATCTTGTTTGATAATCTTTTTTCGTTTTTCATTGTAATCAACCTCCTTATTATAAATTTATCAAAAAAATGCTTGTAAATGTTGAATTTTACAAAAATGGTAATAAATTCGACAAAAAATGCACTTTTAATCTATTATAGCCCTTCATCTTACAACTATATAAAAACTTTTAAATATTATAATCATATAAGAATATTATCTTTTTTAAATTTATTAACAATATTGCCGATGATTGATAACATTTTATTGGTTGATATTAATGTATGTAGACTACAAAAATAGGGATTTGTATAGCACAACATAGAAAAGAAATAAAAATGGAAAAAAATGCTTTAGCCAAAAAAACATGTTTTTCAAATTATCACATATCAAATATTGAAAACGGTTACTCTGTACTAGGTATTGAAACATTTGCTAAAATCTGCAATGCATTAAATATCACACCTGACTATCTCTTATTAAGTACTTTAAAAAGTAATAACATTCCTCAAAATATTGTTAACAAATTAAATCATTGAATCTAATATCAAAAATAATATATAGAGTTTTAACTGAACAGGAATAAAACAGATGACAAATTCTTTTTTTTGAGTTATAATCCTAATTAAGGAGGTATAGCTCTATGAATGTACTGATATGTGATGATGATTTGAAAATCGTTCAGCAAATCAAAAAATTTCTCCTTAAATTATCAAAACAGTCAACCTATAATTTTGATATTACCTGCTTTTCAAATGGGGATTCTATATTGGATAAACAAATTAAAACTGATTTTGCGTTTATTGATATAGAAATGCCCGGTGTTAATGGACTTTCTGTTACAAAACATCTCCAAAAAATAAATCCTAATATTATTATTTTTATAGTTACTTCTTTTCAAGGATACCTAGATGATGCAATGGATTTAAAGGTTTTTAGATTTTTATCTAAACCCATTGACGAAAATAGATTTTTTAGGAGCATGGAGATTGCTTTAAATCTGTATAAACAAAGCACAGAAAAAATTATCTTAGACTATTTTGATGAATATCACAATAT